>Ga0074193_1000752_pt1 | contig 48854 bp, 44 predicted proteins | sample EPASupsiteHSE605_FD_64523 | JGI IMG/M metagenome (GOLD analysis project Ga0074193, IMG submission 64523) | Bioremediated contaminated groundwater from EPA Superfund site, New Mexico - Sample HSE6-05 | ecosystem: Environmental > Aquatic > Deep subsurface > Groundwater > Contaminated ...
CCTGTCACGCTGGAGGTCGACGGTTCGAGCCCGTTCTGGGTCGCCATAAATGCATCTATAGCTCAGTCGGCAGAGCGCGTCCTTGGTAAGGACGAGGTCTCCAGTTCGAATCTGGATAGATGCTCCAAAAAAGCCCTGTAATCGCAATGATTACAGGGCTTTTTATTATATACTTCAGACCTCGAATTCAGCTGCGTATTTTACCCTATACGCTAATATTGCGGCTGCTTCGTATTATTCACCTGACATGGTTTGTTCAAGCTCCTTACTTGCGGCAGGAAGCTGCATTCCTTCCTCCCAAATCAAAATACCGTCACCGACAGGTCCCAGATAGCAGGATGTAATTACAATTCCGTCGCCGGAACTCTGCTGATAAGCATTATTTTCCGCAACATCCACCGTATAATAATGGTCAAAAGCTCCAATGTCATATTTCCGCTTGCTTTCAATGATTGACCGCATAGGCGTCATATAATAAGAACCGTCTTCGTTTGTTGTGAACTTGACAAAATATAGGTTTTTATCGTCATTGACGTACAGATGATATACTATTCTTCCGTCCGAAAGCTGTGAAACCTCAGATATTTCCAGAACATCCGGCGGAACCGGAATGATTTTCCACTGCGTAAGCCCGATATATCCGCCGACAAGCACCGAGCAGATGATAACGGCAATTAGCGTTCCTTTTATAAACGCTTTTGACTTACTTTTTTTCCATGCGGACTGGATAGCTTTTAAGGGCTTTGACTCCTCCTGATAAGACTTTGGATGCTCCAGCTCATCCTCCATTTTTGATAATAACGTTTTGCACGTTTCGCATTCCTTCAAATGCTCATCGACTAATGCCCTGCTTTCTTCGCTGCATATCTTGTCATGATATAGCGGTAACAGGTCTTCAACAACATTACATGGCAGTTTCATGATAAATCCTCCTTGATTTTCAATCTTGCCCTGTGATAAGTGACTCTTGCCCAACTCTCGGTTTTGCCGAACAGCTCCGCAATCTGGGCAAAAGACAACTCTCCGAACAGACGAAGCAGGAAAACTTCTTTATACGGTTCCTCTAATTTGTGGAGCGCTCTGTGCACTTCAAATGCAGATTCCCCAATCAGGAGTCTGGGTTCAAGTCCATCTGCACAAAAAGAGGCATCGCAGTCTGCATCGCGGTCGAGACGCTTTTCTTTTTTGCAGAAAGAAAAATATGTATTCTTCGCGATTTGACACAGCCACACATACAGCTTACACTTACCGTCAAATTTGTCGATGCTGTTTAGCGCCTTGAAAAAAGTCTCCTGAGTTATTTCCTCGGCAATCGCTTCGTTCCTGCTGAGAAACAAGGCATATTTATATACATCCTTAAAATATTGACTGTATATTTCACCGAATTCAGTCACTTTCTCACCTCGCTTTCATACATAAGACCGAGGAATATCAATTCCGTTACAGAAATTTTGAAATTACAGGCGTGCCATTATGACACGCCTGTAAATAAGTCCGAAGGCATTTAAGCATTTTGCGTCTGTAAGCGGAAGATCCTACTTAATTCACCGTCTTGAATTGTCCACACTCCAGATGACCGCCTCATAGGGGCGCAGCAGCTTTTTCGGTGTATCCGAATAGTTAGACAGCACCCGCATGGCGTCCGGCAGTCTGCCCCTGCGCTCTTTCATTGCGCTTCCGAGGTTGCACTCGACAAAAAAAGCCTCGCTGCTGTCTGAGCGCCAGTAGGAAAAGAGATTTTTCTTATTTTTGTCAACAATTTTTATATCCCCGTAAATCAGCGCGCTGTGCGCGCGTCTCAGGTCAATTAGAGACCGGTAATAAATCAGCACAGAGTCCTTCTCTCCTGCCTGTGCCGACGCGTTACAGTCCTTGCAGTCGCTGCCGGCCGCTATCCACGGCTCACACTCCGAAAATCCGGCATATTCGCCGTCTGTCCATTGCATCGGCGTACGCGCATGGTCGCGTGTGCCTGCCAGTATTTTATTAAAGGCGTCAGCCTCGTTCATTGTTTTTTTAAGCTCTTCATAGAGGTTCAGGCTTTCAACATCCCGCAGCTCGCCGATGGACGAAAAGTCTCTGTTGACCATTCCGAGCTCCTGACCCTGAAAAATAAACGGCGTGCCTTTCAGCGTCAGCTGCATCGTTGCAAGCAGCTTTGCCAGAACAGTCCTGTACTTCGGGTCGGGATTGACCTTGGAAACCATGCGCGGGTTGTCGTGGTTCTCATAAAAGAGCGCCATACGGCAGTGATTGCCGTAGTTTTCCATCCAGTCAGTCATGTATTTCTTAAAATAGTTAAGGTCATACCTGTAGTCTTCAAAGCGTGAGTTTCCCGGAGTCTCCAGCTGGTCAAAGGAGAATACCATATCCAACTCTCCGCGGTAATCTGCTGTCAGGAGTTTTGACATCTCCATGCCTATGCCCGGCGTTTCCCCCACCGAAAAGGCGTCATAGGGGGCGAAGGCTCCGAGCTTAAGCTCATGCAGATATTCGTGCAGCCTCGGTCCGTAAAAATAGTGCTCCATGCCCGTAAAGCCGATGAGCGCGCCGATTGTCTCATCGCCGTGCGGCAGACCCTCACGCTTTGAGATATAGTTCACGACGTCCATACGGAAGCCGTCAACGCCCGTATCGAGCCACCAGCGCACAAGCTCGCTTACTTCCTGCCGGACTTCTGCATTTTCCCAGTTCAGATCCATCTGTTTTTTAGAAAACAGGTGCAGAGCATACTGTTTGCGCTCCTCGATGTAGCGCCAAGCGCTGCCGCTGAAAAATGAAGTCCAGTTATTCGGCTTGTGGCGGAATATGTAGTAATTTCCGTATTTGGAATCCGGCTCCGCCACGGCTTTTTTGAACCACTCGTGCTCATCCGAAGTGTGGTTGACAACCAGATCCATAATAAGGCGCATACCTCTTTCGTGGATGCCGGCAAGCAGCTCGCCAAAATCCTCCATCGTGCCGAATTCCGTCATGATTTTCCTGTAATCACGGATGTCATAGCCGTTGTCGTCATTCGGCGAATCGTAGACAGGCGAAAGCCATATTGCATTTATCCCGAGCTCTCTTAGGTAATCGAGTTTCTCGGTTATGCCCCTTAAATCGCCGATACCGTCCCCGTTTGAGTCTTTGAAGCTGCGCGGATAAATCTGATAGAACACGGCTTCCTTCCACCATGCGGGTGTCTCGGTGTCGCTGTCATTACGCGGAGCATCAGCTTCTCCGTTTACAATTTCAAGAAGCGAGTCGATAAAACCTTCATCTAGTCTGCCGCGCGCAAGTTTCGGCAGGGTTTTCAGTTTGATTCCGCTGATTATAGGAAGGCGCAGCAGCGTATCGCTTTTACCCGCCATAAGCAGAACCTTTCTTAGAATGTCCCTTCCCACAGGCTGCGCGTATAAATCCCTGATGTGGCTGTTTTTAGTCAGCATATACTTATTCCTTTTCAGACAGATTTAGGTCTCCGCGCTTTGCAAGCTGTGCGATAATTTCATCGAACATTTTTTTGTTGATTTTGAACTTCCTGCGATAAACGATATAGCCCGCCACAATTGCAATAAGGGGGAATATCAGCATGGCAAGTTTCATTGTAAGAATTCCGCCGGCTGTCACGGCTTCGGGCGAGGGCGCGGCGTTGATGCCGGAAACAATCAGCGTGGCCGAAACGACGCCGGTACCTATTGCGCCGCCTATCTTATTGATGAGCGGCTGCACCGAAAATGTGATGCTCTCGTTACGCTTGCCGAGCTTAAGCTGACCGTACTCTATTGTGTCGGTCAGGAACATCAGCATCAAAAGCTGGATAAACGCCTGACCAACGAAGATGAGCACACCCGCAAACCCGATAACTATCATATTCATCGGTGCGAAGAAAAATACTATGTAGCCAAGCACGACGAGAACCGTTGACGCAGCGTAGAGCTGCTTCCGGCTGAAGCGTTTTGAGAAAAGTGGGAATATCGCCAGCGCCGCAAGCTGAGATACGCCGAGAACCCCGGCAAAGACCGAGTACATGTTCTCGTCAAGAAAAGCGTACTTGAAAAAATAACGTCCGAAGCTTGTTGTGGTGCAGTAGCCTATCATGAAAAGCGCCATCGAAATAGCTGTGAAAAGAAGTTGGTCGTTCTTGAATAGCACGCTGAACATCTCTTTGAGGGTGGTGTTCTCCTGCTTTACGACAAAAGTCTTGTCTTCTTTGACGCCAAAAACAGTAAAGCACAGAAATGCCAAGGTTATTATTACAATAGCCACGGCGATGACAAACCACGCCTTTGTTTCACTTCCGAAAGCTTTTGTAAGTGCGTCGGTTACCGGAACAATGCCGACAACGCAGGCAAACAAGCCGATGTTTGCGCAAATACGCGCAAAAGCGCCTGTTTTTTCGCGTTCCTTCTGGTCTATCGTAAGCGAGGGCAGCATTGACCAATAGGCGATGTCGTTGGCACCGTAGGTAACATCCCATAATAGGTACAGGATGACAAACACGATGATGTACCCTGTTCCTCTGAACCCTAAGTCTGTAAATAAAAGCACCGTGAAGATACCGCCGAGTATGCCGCCAATCACTATCCACGGTTTAAATTTTCCGAAACGGGAATGAGTGTTATCAACCAAAAAGCCCATGATCGGGTCGTTCAGGGCGTCAAATATACGCAGAACGGTAAATATGCCGGTCATCCACCACATAACCGAGTTAGACAGATTAAGTACCTCGGTCATATAAAATATCATCTGCAGACTGACAAGCGAGTAGAGCATATCCCTCCCCACCGTACCGAGTCCAAAGAAATAGCGGTTAGCCTTCGCGCTCTTTTCCATTATTGATTTCCTCCCTAATGCTGTATGTAACGACAAAATTAAAGCAGGCAATGCATATATTTGCATGCATTATATCATAGTGCTTTTCCTTTTGCACCAGTTATATCAATTGAGAACAGCGATTATTTCGAATACACGGTTTTTATTTTTGCTGTTGTAAAGTGGGGAAATTTGTTATAATGTCGGTTATAACAGCTAAACAATCATCGCCTGCGCTTGCCTATTAGAACTCGCGCTATTACTTGAAAAGCAGGGCAAAGAAATGAATTATCTTTACGATTATGAAAACCCGGAAATAATTGAAATAAACAAGGAGGCGGCTCACGCGCTTTGGCTGCCCTTTGACAGTTTTGACGAAATTGTGAAGCTGAAGGCTTCAAAGTACAAGCTGAGTCTTAACGGCGTCTGGGATTTTAAGTGGGTTTTCGGCTGCGGTGCACTTCTCGAGGACTTTTATAGACCCGAATACGACAGCTCGGGCTGGGACAAACTTGACGTCCCCTCTGTATGGCAGCTCAAGGGCTACGGTAAGCCTTATTATCTTGCGTTCGATTTTCCTCCCGCCGTAAGTAAAAAGAAACGCGAGATACCTAAAATCGACCAAAGCAAAAACGAAAAAGGATTTTACAGGAGGACCTTTGTGCTTCCCGAGAGCTTTTCGGGCAGAGAAATATTCATCCACTTCGGAGCTGTCAAATCCGCGTTTTATCTTTATATCAACGGCGAAAAGGTTGGCTATTCGCAGGGGTCAATGACTCCCGCCGAGTTCAACATTACAGCATTTTTGAAAAGCGGCGAGAATGTCGTGGCTGCTGAAGTAATACGCTTCAGCGACGGTACCTATCTTGAAGATCAGGATATGTGGTTTTTCAGCGGAATTTACCGCGAAGTGTATATCTATGCCGAGCCAAAGCTGCACCTGCGCGACATTTTTGCGCAAAGCGCTCCCGATGCGGCTTATACCGACTGGAGACTGCAGCTTGACGTATTCATAGAAAACAAAACGGGACAGGAGTGCGGCGTTTCAGTTGAGGCTCTGCTCTGCGATTATAATAGTTATCAGATTATAGAAAGCATTTGCGGCGGCTGCGGCGCAAAAAGCGATAAAGTATCAAGCCTCAGCCTTGAAAAGCTGATTTGCAGCCCGAAAAAGTGGAGCGCTGAAAAACCAAATCTATACCGTTTGATTATTTTACTCAAAGACAGCGAAGGCACGGTCATCGAGGTGAAAACCATACACTTCGGCTTTAAGTCGGTTGAAATCAAAAACGAAAATATTCTTATAAACGGAAAGCCTGTCATGCTCTGCGGCGTCAACCGCCACGATTTCGATCCCGACTTCGGCTGGGCGGTGCCTGAGGATAGGTATCATCAGGACTTGACCTTAATGAAAAAGGCAAATATAAACGCCGTCCGTACCAGTCACTACCCCAACGATCCCCTGCTCTGCGAGCTTTGCGACATCTACGGTATATACGTTATGGATGAAGCGGATGTCGAAACGCACGCTGTTCGCAGGAAAAATGTGCCCGGAAATAAACCCGTCTGGACGAAAGCGGTGGTTGACCGCGTCGAGCGCATGGTGCTCAGAGACAGGAATTATCCCTGCGTTTTTATGTGGTCGCTCGGCAACGAGGCGGGTTTCGGAAGTAATTTTATAAAAATGAAGGAAGCCGCGCTCGTGCTTGACTCGACACGCCCGTTCCATTACGAGGGCGACAGGGACATGACTGTTTCGGATGTGGTTTCAAGGATGTATCCCACAACGGAGCTTCTAGAGAAGCTCGGAAGGCACGAGGAAATCAAAATCGGCCTGTTTGATAATCTGCTGAATATGCTCACGGCGGATAACAAGCCGCTGAAACCCGAGCAATACAGCGGAAAGCCCGTGATTGCCTGCGAATATGCTCACGCGATGGAAAACAGTCTCGGGAATTTTCAGGAATACATGGAGGTGTTTGAAAAGTACCCGAACATGGCGGGCGGCTTTATCTGGGACTTCGTCGATCAGTCAATTCGGAAAATGACAAGCGACGGTCAGGAGCGCTGGCTTTACGGCGGTGACTTCGGCGAGGAAATCTCAAATAGATATTTCTGCGCAAACGGCATCGTAGCGGCGGACCGCACGCCGCATCCTTCGTATTACGACGTAAAAAAAGTATATCAGCGCATTAAGGTGACGCCCGTTGACTTGCATAGCGGTGTTTTACGGATAGACAATCTTTACAGCTTCATTGACCTCTCAGAATTTATCACGGTATGGACGCTTTTAGAAAACGGTAAGGCTATTATTAAAAATACGCTTGAACCGCTTTCGATTTCCGCCGCCGGTAGCCTTGAAATAAAGCTCGATTTTGCTGATATTGTATTTGGCAGCGGCATGGAGTATCATTTAGACATAGCGTTTCTCGTGAGCAATGATACTCTCTGGTGCGAGAAGAACTATCCCCTGGCCTTTGAGCAGTTTGAAATATGCGAAGCTCGGCACAATCCGAAGCCTGTAGTGAGTAACGAGCTGAAAATGACGAAGAGCGGGAACGAAATCACCGTTCAGGGCGAAGGCTTCAGCGTCGCCGTTTCCCGAAATGACGGCAGCATTTTTTCCATAGATTACGGCTTTGGCAATGTTCTACGCTATCCCCTTAGGCCGAACTACTGGCGGGCATATACCGACAACGACCTCGGCTACGCAAACTTCAGACCGAAGCTCGAAGGTCTTCTTGCCTATCCTGTAAAAAGATGGCGAAAAGCAACCGAAAAACGCAGAGTATGTTCTGTCAAGTTTAGCTGTGACGCCGGTATTGCGGTGATAATATTCAAGCAGAGGGTCCCCTGCTGCAGCGGAAACGTTTTGACGGAATATAAAATTGACGGAGACGGAACCGTTTTTGTCAGGCATGAAATCCTTCCGAAACGCGATATGCTTCGTATCGGCTTTACAATGGCGCTCAGGCGCGATTTCAGCCGCTTTACGTGGTTCGGCAGAGGTCCGCATGAGAACTATTGCGACCGCAAAACAGGCTCGCCAGTCGGCGTCTATTCCGCCGACATTACAGATCTCGGACACAGCTATATGCGTCCGCAGGAAAACGGCAACCGCACAGACCTGCGCTGGCTCGAAATCAGCGATAAAAGTGGGGACGGTCTTTTGATTACGGGCGACCATTTCAATTTCAGCGCCTGGCCTTATTCTCAAGAGGCGCTGGAAAAAGCAACGCATCAGCACGAGCTGACGGCGCAGGATTTTATAACCGTAAATATCGACCATATGCAGTGCGGCGTCGGCGGAGATTTTCCCGGTGTTGCAAAGCTCCATGAGCCTTACATAATTCACAAGGGCAAAAGCTACGTTTTCGAGTATACAATTTCAGAAATCAAAGCATAGAACATTCAAAAGAGGTGCGTTAAATGGGCTTTCGCGGCGGAAAACTGCTCTACAAAAAAGAGGGACGCAATATTTCGGTGGATTTTGTGCAAAGCATGGAGACTGAGGATTTCAGCCTGTCATATGGTGAGTCGTCCGAATACGGCGGCGGGCGCACAAGCGTCGTACTGACACCAAAAACAACGTTCACCGTCACGGACTGCGCGCTTCTGACCGACGAAAGGCTCTCCTTTGAAAATCCTGTGTTCCTGAACGGCTATCAGACCTGGACGGACAGCGGCGAGGTAACACTCGATTACAGGATTCCAAAGCTGAACGTACTTGCCAAGCCTTTAATCGGAATGTACGGCGACTACGGCTTCCTTAAATCCGCGCACGGCAGGCTTCACAGCTGGACTTACACCTATATCCGCAATAATAACGACGCTTCGATTACGCTTTACGCCTCCCTTTCCGAAAAATCCGGCTATACGGTTTTCGAGTATGATAACAAAGAGAAAAACCTGCGCGCTAATAAGGACTGCAAAGGATTTGACCCTCCTGTCGGCGTCCAATTCGTAATGTTTGATTTTTTCACAATGCATGCGGACGAGACGACAGCTTTCGACAGCTGGTTTGCAGCGGCAAGTATTCCGAAACCGCGCGTCGAATCCTGTACCGGATGGACGAGCTGGTACAACTACTATACTGCCGTAACGCAGGAGGATGTGCTCGAAAACCTTGCCGCCTACCGCTCCCGTGCGTTCCCGATTGATTATTTTCAAATTGATGACGGATTTCAGGAAACCGTTGGCGACTGGCTTTGCATAAATAAGAAGTTTCCGCAGGGAATGGGTTACCTGGCAGACGAAATACATAAGGCAGACTACAAAGCGGGTCTTTGGCTTGCTCCTATCATCTGTGAAAAAAAGTCGGGAGTCTATAAAAAGCACCCCGACTGGGTTCTCGGAAAGGCAGGCTTTAATCCAGGATGGAGCGGAATATTTTACGCGCTCGATTTTTATAATCCCGAAGTGCAGGCTTACCTTCGCGAGGTGTTCGACACCGTTTTGAATAAATGGGGCTACGACATGGTCAAGCTCGATTTTCTGTATGCCGCTTCCCTCACTGACCGCAAGGATAAGACCCGCGGGCAGGTAATGTGCGAATTCTTCGGGTTTTTGCGGGAGATTTCGGGCGATAAAGTGATACTCGGCTGCGGAGCGCCGCTGGGTCCCGCCTTCGGACTTTTCGATTACTGCCGTGTCAGCAGCGACGTTGCCCTGACTTGGGAAGATAAATTCCTGTCAGCCCTCCATTACAGGGAGCGCGTTTCCACTTTTAACGCGCTTACCAGTACCGTTGGCAGGTACAGGTTGAACGGGCGGGCGTTTCTGAACGACCCCGATGTTTTTATTCTGCGCGAGCGCAACAACAAACTGTCCGAAGATCAGAAATATACACTTTTTATGATAAATAGCGTGCTGGGCGGACTCGTTTTTACGTCTGACAACATTGACGAATACTCAGAAGAACAAATGGCTCTTCTGAAAACTCTGTTTTCTGCTGAAACAAAAAAAGTAATCAGCGTTGAAAAAACCGAGCTTGTAACTATCCGCTATACTGTCGGAGAAAAGGCGTTCTGCCTTATCAGTAATCTGAATTCGTTCAAAGCGTCGGCAAAGGTTCCTTTCCCTGCTGTCGAACAGGGAACCGGTCTTCCCTTTGCGGAAAAAGACGAAATCATACTTCGGCCCTATCAAACAGTGTGTCTGCAGAGAATGAAGGAAGAATCGGAGTAAAATATGGAAGACTGCATAAATAATTTCAAAGTGCCGGGAGCCGAGCTTTTCAGGCTTTACCCCGGTATGAGCTCCGAGGCAGTTTCAAAGCGGCTTGAATTGGCCGCAGACGGCTTTGGCCGCACCTTCGGAAAAGCAAAGCCCCGCCTTTTCAGCGCTCCGGGAAGAACTGAGCTGTGCGGCAACCACACAGACCATCAGCGCGGACTGGTTTTTGCCGCTGCGGTCGATCTCGACAACATCGCCGCCGCACTTCCAAACGACGATATGGTCATACGCGTTTTTTCCGATACTCACGGCTCCGCAAACGTAGTGCTTGAAGACCTTTCACCGCGTGCTGCTGACCGCGGCTCGCCCGCATCCCTTGTGCGCGGCGTCGCAGAGTTCTATTTTAAGCATGGCTATGCATTGCCGGGCGGCTTTGACGCCTTTATTTCCGGTCAGGTGCCTGTCGGCTCAGGGCTTTCAAGCTCGGCGGCTTTCGAGGTCCTTATTGCCGGTGTTATCAGCGGGCTGTTTTTCGGCGGAGAAATTCCTTCCGGGTTCATGGCGCGTGCAGGGCAATATGCTGAAAATACACATTTCGGAAAGCCCTGCGGGCTTATGGATCAGACCGCTTCGGCTGTCGGCGGGATTATAAAAATCGACTTTGAAAACGAGGATGCGCCGGATATCGAGCGTCTGTCCGTTGACTTTTCGAGTTTCGGATATGTACTTTGCATTATCGATACGGGCGCAAAGCATGACGGTCTGGGCAACGAATACTCCGCCATACCTGCGGAAATGGAGAGCGTGGCAGGTCTTCTGAATGCGGACAAGCTCCGCGGCGTTTCCCCTGAAAGATTTTATGCAGAACTCCCGCAGCTTAGAGGGCAGGTTTCGGACAGAGCACTTCTTCGGGCAATGCACTTTTTCAATGAGAACGAGCGGGTCTTATCAGAACTTGACGCTCTGAAAAAAGGAGATTTTGACAGCTTTCTCGAGCTTGTACGCGAAAGCGGACGCTCAAGCTGGATGCTTCTGCAGAATATCTATCCTCACGAATCGCTAAATGTCCAGTCAGCCGCAATGGCTCTTGCGTGGTGCGAACATCTGCTTGACGGCAAGGGAGCGTGCCGCATACACGGCGGCGGCTTCGGCGGCACGATACAGGCCTTTGTGCCATCATCCTCGGCAGAGCAGTTTAAGGAAAAGATGGAGCTTTTGAACGGCGCGGGAAGTTGCCGCTTCCTGCGAATAAGGGACGCCGGCGCTGTCGAAATCGTCGAATAAATATATCGGAGATTGATTATGAGTGATTTAAGCGTTTCTTCTGCAGTCCTCGGAATAACCGAATACGCCGCAGCAAAAGGGCTTTTGCATACGGCGGACAGGGACAGAGCGATAAACGGCATACTGGGCGTTCTGCGCCTTGACAGCCTTGAATTTTCTGCCCGACCTATGGAAAAACCGCTTAAAGCCCTGCTTTCGATTCTTCTGGACGATGCAGTAAAACGCGGCGTTATACAGGACACGATAACAGACCGCGACCTTATCGATACGGCGGTCATGGGCTGCGTTACGCCCCTTCCCTCCCAGACAGCCGAAAAGTTCGCCGCGCTGTACGCTAAAAGCCCGATGACCGCGACAGACTGGTTTTACCACTTTTGCATGGACTGCAACTACATTCGGGAATACAGGCTTATTAAAGACGTTAAGTGGAACTTTAAAAGCAAATACGGTGAAATGGAGATTACCATAAATCTGGCAAAGCCAGAAAAGGACCCGATGGATATAGCCGCGGCGCTGCGCGCCCCAAAATCATCTTACCCGGCGTGTCAGCTCTGCCGTGAAAACGAAGGCTATGCGGGACGCGCTGACTATCCCGCAAGGCAAAACCTGCGAATTGTTCCGCTTGAAATACTCGGTCAGCCATGGGGGCTTCAGTATTCTCCGTATGTATACTATAACGAGCATTGTATCGTTTTGAACGATATTCACACGCCGATGCTCATAGATGAAGCCTGTTTTCGCAAGCTCTTCGCGTTCCTCGACAAATTTCCGCATTACTTTGTCGGCTCAAACGCAGACCTTCCGATTGTGGGCGGCTCCATCCTCTCTCACGAGCACTTTCAAGGCGGGCGGCATGAGTTTCCGATTGAGCGCGCCGAAATCACCGAGGAGCTGCCTCTGCTTGAAAAGTCTGTCAGCTGCGGATTACTCAACTGGCCAATGCCGACGCTGCGCCTCCGTGGAAAAGAAAGCGAGTCCGTTGTATCCCTTGCGGATAAAATACTGAAAGTCTGGCGGGAATATAGCGATTCTGCGGCAGGTATACTGTCTGAAACAGACGGTACGCCGCACAACACGCTAACTCCGATTGCCCGGAAACGCGGGGAGTTATACGAAATGGATATTGTTTTGCGCAATAACCGCACAACAAAGGAACACCCGCTGGGGCTTTTCCACCCGCATTCGGAGCTGCACCACATCAAAAAAGAAAATATCGGACTGATTGAGGTGATGGGGCTTGCAATACTTCCGCCGCACCTTAAAAACGAGCTTGAAATACTGGGCAAAGCAATGATTTCGGGCGGTGACCTTCACAGCCCCGAAATAGCGCGGCACGCGGACTGGGCGGAGAATATTCTTTCGCGTCGGCAAGTTTGTGCTCAAAATGTCGATGAGGTACTGCGCGAGGAGGTCGGCGCGGTGTTCGTCAAATGTCTGGAGCACGCGGGCGTTTACGGTCAGGATGCAGGCGGACAGGCGGCTTTCCGCCGTTTCACGGAAGAGCTTGTAAGGCGCATAACCGATTTATGAATAAGACTTTTGTCAAAAGGAGCGTGACGAGGCAATGTGCGGAAGATATTACATCCCCGAGGGGAATGAATTTGCCGATATAAATTCAATACTCGATTTTGTAAACAAAGCCTACAAGGGCTCTTCTGCCCTCTCAAAAATGAAAACGGGCGAGGTATTTCCCGCCGACATAGCTCCGATAATCACGAAGGATTCGCCGAAGCTGATGAAATGGGGTTTTGAGGGCTTCAACGGAAAAGGCCTTATAATCAATGCGCGGCTTGAAACTGCCGCCGAGAAGCCAATGTTCCGCAGGGAGTTTTCCTCTCAGCGCTGCCTAATTCCCGCAGGAAACTACTTCGAATGGAAAAAAGACGGCGCGAAAAAGGAAAAATACTTAATCAGGCAGTCGGGAACGCTTTACATGGCGGGGCTGTGGCAGCTTCCGGAAGCCGAAAGCCTGCCGCTTTTCGTCATACTGACACGCCCCGCAATTCCGGAGATCGGCTTCATACATGACCGTATGCCGGTGATACTGCCGAATAACGCACTTGAGGACTGGCTTTCTGGCAGACTCGGGGCACGCGAGCTGCGGGAGCTTGAAAGCGGACAGCTCTTTTTCGAAAGTGTCGGGTAAAATAAAAACAAGGGAGAGGGTTCATATCCTCTCCCTTGTTTTATTATGACAGGAGAACCTCGTCGGTCTCCTCCTGAACGCCCGCAAGCTCAGCAAACTTTGAAATGAGCTCAGCTTTCGTAAGTCTCTTCTTTTCCTCACCGGATATATCGAGGATGATTTTTCCTTCGTTCATCATTATCAGTCTGTTGCCGTGCCTAATTGCATCCGACATATTGTGCGTAATCATCATCGTCGTAAGCCTGTTTTCCTCGACAATCCTGTCCGAAATCTCGAGCACCTTTGCCGCCGTAGCGGGATCAAGCGCCGCGGTATGCTCATCTAGAAGCAGGAGTTTCGGTTTTTGAAGCGTTGCCATCAGAAGAGTGAGCGCCTGACGCTGACCGCCCGAGAGAAGACCGACCTTGACTGACATACGGGTCTCTAGTCCCAGCCCGAGTATCTTCAGTTCATCGCGGTACCTTTCGCGCTCAGCCTTCGAAACGCCCCAGCAAAGTCCGCGTTTCTGCCCGCGCCGATACGCCAGCGCGAGGTTTTCGTCGATGCACATATTCGCGGCGGTGCCCATCATCGGGTCCTGAAACACTCTGCCGATGTGCTGTGCGCGGACGTGTTCCGGCATAGCTGTCACGTTGATGCCGCCTATGGAAATCAAGCCCTCGTCAATCGGCCAGACGCCCGCAATCGCGTTCAGCATCGTGGATTTTCCCGCGCCGTTGCCGCCGATTACAGTTACAAAATCACCCTCGTTAAGATGAATGCTGACTCCGCAGAGAGCCTGCTTTTCATTGACTGTGCCGGGATTGAAGGTCTTTTTAACGTCGCAAAGCTCAAGCATTTTCCCGTACCCCCCGTTTCCCTGCCAGCTTAAACGAATTTCTCGCCTTGCCTCGCAGATAAGGAACTGCAAGGAAAATTGCAACTATGACAGCCGTCAGCAGTTTTAATAGGTCCGTCGGCATACGCAGCCACATGACCAGCCCAACAACAAGGTAATATACAACCCCGCCGATTACGACAAAGATGAAACGAATTACAAAATTCATACGCTTTGCGAAAAACGCATCGCCCAGAACGTCGCCGATTATGACGGCGGCAAGTCCGATGACAATCGAGCCCTGACCCATTTTGATGTCCGCAAAGCCCTGATACTGCGCCATGAGCCCGCCTGAAAGAGCGACAAGCCCGTTTGAGATGCAAAGCGCCAGAACCTTCATCGTGTCGATATTTATCCCCTGTGCCTTGGACATATGCGGGTTACAGCCCGTTGCGCGTATCGCGCTGCCCTGCTCCGTACCAAAGTACCAGTAAAGCAGCATAATCAGCACCGCCGCAAAGCAGAGCGCCGTAATTATCGAGCTTCCCACATTGCGAAGCGAGACTATCAGCGTATATTTATCGACGTTCACAGCCTTGTTGGCTCCGTCGAGTATAAGCAGGTTAACAGACCAGAGCGAGATTTGCGTCAGTATCCCCGCGAGTATTCCCGGTATGCCGAGTCGCGTGTGCAAAAGTCCCGTAACAAGCCCTGCGAGTATTCCGGAAACAATCGCGGCAAGAAGCGCGACGGGTGCGGGAGCTCCCGCCAGAATTAGAACGACGGTAACTGCGCCGCCCGTTGCAAACGAGCCGTCGACAGTCAGGTCTGCAAAGTCGAGCAGGCGGTAGGTGATAAAAACGCCCAGAGCCATAACGCCCCAGATAACGCCCTGAGCCACATTGCCCGGAAGCGATGCAAACAGATTCAACGGATTCAGGGACGCAAAATATGCCAGAATATCCATAGCAGCTTCCTTTCTGTTGCCAATGATTAAAATACCGCAGCGGTGCCGCAGTTAAGCGGTCACCGCAAACGGTTTTTTATCGCGTCTGTTATTCGGCGTCGATAGCAACGTAGTCCGAAGGAATGCTTATGCCGAGGGTCGCTGCAATATCAGCGTTGTATTCCTTGGTATACTTGGGAGCAAACTGAATGGGCATTGTTGCCGGATCTGCGCCGTTAACAAGAATTTCGTAAGCCATTTCGCCTGTGGCATATCCGAGGTCATAGTAGCTGATGGATAAAGTTGCAACACCGCAGCCTGCGCAGATGCCTTCCTCGCCGGCGATGATGGGAACTCCCGCGGGAACGCAGACGTTCTTGATTATCTCGGTGTTGGAGGCGACGGTGTTATCGGTCGGAAGGTAAATAACGTCCGACTCCGCGGCGGCTGACGTCACAACGGTTTGAAGGTCATTGGAGTCTGAGAAGGTGTAGTCCTTGCAGGTGTAGCCCAAGTCGGTCAGAAGCTTCGTAATAACGGAGGACTGATACTTGGAATTCGGTTCGCCGGAGCAGTAGAGAATGCCCACGTTTTTCGCGTCGGGGAAAAGCTCGCTGAGCATCGCGGCCTGCTGATCGAGAGGCGCAAGGTCGCTTGTGCCGGAAACGTTTGTTCCCGTTGTGCCTGACCAGTCGTCAATGCCCAGCGCCGTGCCGTAGTCGGTAACGGAGGTTCCGAGAACGGGTATCGTGCTCGTTGCGGTCTGCGCGGCCTGCAGAGCGGGGGTTGCGTTAGCCATGATGAGGTCAACATTTGAAGAAACGAACTGATTTGCGATAACAGCGCAGGTCGGAACATCTCCGGCTGCGTTCTGCTCATCGAAAATAACCTTGTCGCCGAGTTTTTCGGTGAGCGCATCCTTGAAGCCCTTTGTTGCCGCGTCGAGAGCGACATGAGTAACGAGCTGGCAGATGCCGACGGTATAGGTCTTGTCGGCGGCGGGAGAAGCCTCGGCTGAAGCCGCGGGGCTTTCCGCCGTTTTTGCTGTACCGCAGGCTGAAAGTGACAGCACCATCATTGCGGCGAGAACGAGCGCGATAGTTTTCTTTTTCATTATTTTTACTCCTCAAAATCGAATTTTGATATAAAAAGACAGCCCGCCTTTTCAGACGAGCTGCCCAATATCCTTTAGTTACAGGTTGGCTTTATCGTTCTGTTATGGCATGCCTATTCCTTTTTCCGCTGGTAAAAAAGTAATAATAGGCATAGCTAAATCGGCCCGCCTCAACGCGGACATTGCTCATGCTGTTAACTGTTGTATTGCGCATCGTGTGGGCCTCCCTTCGATAGAACCTTGTGTTATTGTTCATCAGTATATTGCTTTAATTCCTCAAAGTCAACTGTGACAATCGCCAAAATAGATACTATATGTGGGGTCGTATTTTGGGTTATACACTAGGATATTGTCGACGTATGGGATAATATCATGATGATGATAATAATAAGCGACAGCAACCCCGAGAAACAATCGTCCCGCGGGGTTGCTGCTAATTTATTTCCCGATGAACTCCATTACCACATCGGCCATTTCTTCCTTCGAGGTGCAGCCGGTAAAGCGCACCTCCCTGCCGTCAAGCCCTGTAAGCGGCTTCGGCGCTTTTGTTCCGGTTACGGCTTCGAGCTTTTCGATAAGCGCTGAGCCCAGCTCTTTGCCGCCCTCGCCCAGAGCGTCCAGAACGCTGTCAGCGAACTTATATGGACTTGCGGTGGACACGATAACCGACGGGAAGCTCTCCCCTTCTGAGCGCATTCTGGCAAGCACTGCGTACGCGTCCGCGGTGTGGGTATCCATAAGATAGCCCGTATCTTTGAAGAGCTTACCTATGCAGGCTTTCGCTTCATCATCCGTTGCGCAGCCGCTTAAGAAATCTGCTTTTATCTCCGAAAGAACCTTCGCGCCGACGTCGTATCTGCCGCTTGTTTTAAGCTCGGCCATCCAGCCCTTGACGGAAGCGTCGTCCGAGCACATGAAAAGCAGTCGCTCCAGATTTGAAGAAATGAGAATGTCCATTGAGGGCGAAATTGTCGTGAAAAACTCGCGGTTACGGTCATAAACGCCCGTATTTATAAAGTCCGTTAGGACATTGTTGCTGTTTGACGCGCAGATTAGTTTACGCACGGGAAGTCCCATTTTTTTCGCGTACCAGCCCGCGAGAATGTCGCCGAAATTGCCTGTCGGTACGCAGAAATCAAGCTTGTCGCCGAGGCTCAGCTTACCCCCGTTAACGCAGTCGCAGTAGGCGGAGAAATAGTAGACAATCTGCGGAAGCAGTCTGCCCCAGTTAATGGAATTTGCGGATGAGAGAAATACACCCTTTTCTTCCAGTTTATCGGCAAATCCCCTGTCACTGAATATCTGCTTGACGCCCGTTTGAGCGTCATCAAAATTACCTTCCACAGCGGATACAAAGACGTTTTTGCCGCGCTGGGTCGTCATCTGGAGCTTTTGTACGTCGGAAACGCCGTCACGCGGATAGAAAACGACGATGGAAGTCCCCTCGACATCGGCAAAGCCCTCAAGAGCCGCCTTGCCCGTATCACCGGAGGTCGCGACAAGGATGCAGACCCGTCTTTTCTCGCCGAGCTTTTTGAGCGAAGCGGTAAGCAGGCGGGGAAGCATTTGCAGCGCCATGTCCTTAAAGGCGCAGGTGGGACCGTGCCACAGTTCAAGAACACCCGAGCTGTCGTCCAGAAAACGGGTCGGGGCAATTTCCGCGCAGTCGTAGTTGTCGGCATAGGCCTCTCGTACAAAGCCGCGCAGCTCGTCCTGCGTGAACTCATCAAGATACCTGCCCATAATGGCGACGGCTCTTTCCCTGTAATCTGCTTTGCAGAGCTCTCCGATTTCGGAAAGCGTTACGGCGGGGATGGTTTCGGGAACGAAAAGTCCTCCGTCTGAAGCAAGTCCCTGCGCGATTGCCGCAGACGCGGAAACTGCGTTATTCTTGTCTCTCGTGCTGAAATATTTCATTGAAATTGCTCCTTACTGAAATGCGTTTTCTATGTGATTGATTTTTACGGCTTTGGAAAAAGCCCCGTCCGGTGCGTATATCTCGATAACGTCAAATCGGGGCTGAAGCTCAGTTTCGTTCTGCGAGAGCCAGATAGACGCGGTTTTAATGATTTTCTCCTGTTTCGATTGGGTTACGAACTCTTTTGCCTCGGCGAATGCGTCCGACCTGCGGAGCTTGACCTCTGCAAAAACTATGTACTTTTTATTTTGGGCAATTACGTCGATTTCGCCGAAGCGGCAGGAATAATTGAGACCGACGATTTTATAGCGCTTCTTCTTCAGGTATTCTGCGGCTGTCTGCTCTCCGAAGCGACCGGCAAGTTTTTTGTCCATGCGTTACCCTCCGCGAAAAACTTTTTCAGAAAAGACATGCGGTGCAGCTCGCAGGGTCCGAACTCGCGCAGGGCCGAGTAGTGCTCCTTTGTGCCGTAGCCCTTGTGGCTGCAAAAGCCGTACTGCGGATATTTTTCGTCATATTCCGGCATAAGCCTGTCACGCGATACCTTCGCCAAAATCGAGGCGGCGGCAATGCTTGCGCATTTTGCGTCCCCTCCGACTATGCAGCGGCAGCTATGCTCAATGCCGCTGTTTCGGTTGCCGTCGATAAGCGCAAGCTCCGGGTCAATTTTAAGCTTTTCTATCGCTCTGTTCATGGCTATGTAGGTTGCGCCGAGAATGTTGTGCTCCTCAATCTCCTCAACGCTCGCAAAAGCGATTCCGTAAGCGAGAGCGCATTCGGTTATCACAGTATAAAGCTCCTCACGCTTTTTCTCCGAAAGCTTCTTTGAGTCGTTCAGACCCTTTATCTCGATTCCGTGCGGCAGAATTACCGCCGCGGCACAGACGGGTCCCGCGAGAGGACCTCTCCCCGCCTCGTCTACCCCGCAGAGTGAAGCTATGCCGCTTTGAAGTATTTCGTTTTCAATCGTCCATAAATCCATAAACGCACCCAATGCTAAACCCTCGGCTTTTCAAGACTTATACGACCAAGCCTGCCGTCGCGGAATTCGTCGAGAAGCACCACCGACATACGACCGAGGTCGCACTCCCCTTTTGAGACGATGAACCCGCGCTTTTTTGCGGCTTCCTCAAGCAGTTCAAAGCCGTTTGAATTGGCATCCGCAGTGAATTTATAGCGCTGTTCGATGCTCTGCGGATAAAGCTCGCGAAGCTTGAGCATAAGGTTCGAGGCAAGAGTTTCTCTGTCGATAATCTCGTCGCGTATTGCTCCCGTGAAGGCGAGGTTCTCCCCCACCTCCTGACTGTCGAAGCGCGGCCAAAGTATTCCCGGAGTGTCAAGAAGCTCGAGCCCTGAGTCGATGGTTATCCATTGCTTTCCGCGTGTAACGCCGGGTTTGTCCGAAGCTTTGGCAGCCTTGCGCTTTGCTACCCTGTTTATGAAGGTCGATTTTCCGACATTCGGAATGCCGAGTATCATTGCGCGAAGTGCGCGCGTAGCCTGTCCCTTCGCGGCAAGAGCCTCGATTTTGTCCTTCAGAACAAGCCTTATCGCCTCGGGAAAAGCGCTGACGCCTTTTCCGCTTTTGCAGTCTGTCTCCAGAACGAAAAGCCCCTGCGACTTGAAGAAGTTTCGCCAAAGAGAGGTCACTTCGGGGTCTGCCTGGTCCACACGGTTTAATATGACAAGGCGGGGCTTTGACCCCGCGAGCCTGTCTATATCCGGATTTCGGCTTGAATAAGGTATGCGCGCATCAATAATTTCGCAGACTGCGTCTACGAGCTTCATGTTTTCCTCGATCATTCGCTGAGCCTTTGTCATATGCCCGGGGAACCACTGAATATTCATTTTTTCATTCATATCAGGCATAAACCTACCTCGCTAAACGCAAAAGGCGTCCGCTTCTTAACTGACAAGGCCGAATTTGTTGACCGGCAGAATCCTTAAAAGTACCTTGCCCATAATATAACGGTCGTCGACACAGCCGATAAGACTGCTGCGGCTGTCGGTTGAATCATTACGATTGTCGCCCATGACGAAAACACAGTTTTCCGGAACGGTAATTTTGCCGTCGAAATCGAGAGCATTGAGCGTAAGATCGGCGACATAGGGCTCGTCAAGCGGCTGATCGTCGACATAAACGATACCCTTTTCAAAGTCAATATCCACAGTCTGTCCGGCAACCGCGATTACGCGCTTGATAATCGGTTCTTTCTGGAAGGAGAGCTTCCGCAAAACAACAACGTCGCCCTGCTCCGGAGTATAGAAAAGGTTTGAGATGATAACGCTGTCGTCATCCGAGAAGGTCGGCTCCATTGACGAACCTATAATGCCGATTATGCGTACGAAAAATGCAAAAACAATTACGCAGAAAAGAAGCGCTGAAACCAAAGACTGCATCCATTCATAGATTTCAGAAACTTCATTTTCGGATTCCGGCTTGCTTTTTCTTTTCGGCGCGTGATTTTTATTCTTTTTACCGGCTTTTGAGGCTTCTTCTATTTTAAAGCGCTCGTAATCAAAACCGGAGGGATTTTCATTCAGTAAATCGTAGTTTTCATAAGGCTTTTTTTCCAAAAAAGGCGCCTCCTTCAAGAGTGTTACATCTGAAAATCAATTATACACTTGCGATATATATTTTAGCAATAACAATAATCAAAAATGACCGTATCCCGCAAAAATACGGACATAAATTTACAGCCCGCCGCCAAATAACTGCTATAAAACAAAAAAAGAGACCGTAGTCTCTTTTTTGTAAAAGTTAAACGCGCTCCTTGACCTTAGCCTTCTTGCCGATTCTGTCACGGAGATAATAGAGCTTCGCTCTGCGTACCTTACCTTTGCGTATCGTTTCAACAGAAACGATTGTGGGTGAATGTACGGGAAAGACCTTTTCGCATCCTACGTTGTAGGAAATGCGGCGAACCGTAATCGTTTCGCTGATACCGCCGTGCTTTCTGGCGATAATCGTGCCGTCAAAAGCCTGGGTTCTTTCGCGGCTTCCTTCCTTGACGCGAACTACGACGCGAACTGTGTCACCGACGTTCATCTCGGGAAGCTCGGATTTCATATACTGCTGAGAAAGTGACTTAACCAAATCCATGCTTGTATCCTCCCTTCATTGTAAACGTTCATGGCCGGTAATATTCCGCCAGAGGACCGTTCCTGATACGCGCAAGCAAAGGACATTACTGCCCCTGCACAGACCATGAAATATTAACATATTAAGTCAAGTAATGCAAGATGTTTTTTTAATATTCTGACTGATACACACAGAAAACGCAAAAATTATACGTTTTTTGAATGCTTCGGAAAAATCAATATGCTACGATGATACCGCCTGCGTTTGCATATATTGTGCTTATACCACCAGCTCTGAGAAACAGACAATCCTTAAATCCGACTAATTCCATAATTTTGTCGCGGGCCTGCCTTGCCCTGTCGGGGCATTGACAATGGGAAATATATAAAGTACTCTCGCTCATGTCACGAGCTTTGCACCTTTCGGCGATGAGCTCCGCCATTTTCGAAACGGCTCTTTCAATTGAAAGGGCTTTTCCTCTGACGCAGACATTTCCCGTTTCGTCACCGCCCATGACAAGCTTCAGCTTCAAGGCTCCCGTAATAATGGACTGAAGATGGCTGAGGCGTCCGTTTTTACGGAAAACCTCAAGCGTTTCAAGGGCAAAATAAGTTGTGAGATTATTGATGAACTCAAGCGTTTTCGACACGACCTCGTCAAAAGCAGCTCCCGCTTCGGCTAATGCCAGAATGTGCTTGCAGACCGCGATTTCTCCTGACGCCGCGCTCTTTGAACTGAAAACAAAAACATTCTTTTCAGGATGGCTTTCCTTAAACATATTGGCGGCAACTACGGCGCTGCCGTAGCTTCCGCTGAGCTTGTCTGAAAGAGTAACCACGTAAATATCGTCCGCCCCGCAGTCATATTCCTCATAGAAACTTCCGGGCGAAGGACAGGCGGATTTGGGAGCATTACGCGATGCGGCCATTTTGCTGATAAGCATGGCGCAGCGAAGGCTCATATCGTCAACAAAGGTTTCGCCATCCAGTTCGATTGTCAAAGGTACGCGTTTTATCCAAGTAAAATCATCTTCAAGATAAGGATAGTCACAGCAGCTGTCGCCGATTATTTGAAAGCTCAAAATCAAGTACCTCGCATTCACAGATTGTTCACAAATGTGGTAATCAATAACATATTATGTAGTAACGACTACCATTTCGCCATGATTATACTCTCAAAGAATATAATTGTCAATTGCGATAATCCCTTTTATAATGCATAAACCTGTGAAATATTCATGCAGTCAGCGCTTTGCGAGCTCAACAATGATGTCGATGCAGCTCTCGATACCCAGCTTTCCTGAATTAAGGCTTATATCGTAATTTGCGCTCATACCCCATATTCTGCCGGTAAAGTTCTTATAATATACCTTCCGCTTTTTATCTTTTTCTTCAAGACGCTTTTCGGGCGCGTCATCTCTCTCACCGTACAGCTTAACGATTCTGTCGGTTTTGAACTGCATATCGGCATATATAAATACATGGAGAGCGTCCGGAGCATCCTTGAGAATATAGTCCGAGCAGCGGCCTACGATGACACAGGGACCTTCCTCCGGCAAACGCTTTATTATATTGTGCTGAGTGACATAGAGTTTATCTGATATATCCGAATAACCCTCGAAACCGCCGCTTGCCGAGCGGGCAAGATTAAAAAGGAAACTGCTTGTCGAGGTCGCGTCCTCTCCCCTGCGCTCAACAAAGTCCGTAGAATAGCCGCTTTCCCTGGCAATTCTCTCGACAAGAGCCTTGTCATAGAAAGCGTAGCCGAGGCGATTTGCCACCTCGTTTGCAATCGTTCTTCCGCCGCTTCCGAACTCGCGGCTGATAGTAATGATTCTTTTACCCATACCGGCTCCTCCAATATGCTTTATTGCGTTTTAAAACTGACGCGCAGCTCAGAAAAGGTATTCGGCTAGCTGTGCCCATAGCGGGATTGTCACCGAACATACGAGAACAGAAAAAAACACGCTTCCGGCGCTTTCAAGCCTCGCCTCGGGATTAGGTTCGTATTGTATCGTAAAAGCCGCAAGAAGCGAGGCAACCGGCAAAGAGGCATAGATAACGACAATTTTTGCGACCAGCGGATCGACCGGCAGAAAATACATGAGCGTCAGCGTCATTGCGGGCATCAGTATATTACGCAGCAGCGGCATCAGAAGATAGCGAGATTTCGCAAGCTCTCTGATTTTGTTTTTTCCGAGAGAGATACCGCAGAGTATCATTCCCAGAGGAGCTGTTACGGCTCCGATGGCCGAAACCGTTTTCCCAACGGGAACCGGCAGTTCAAAACTCGTTATATACAACGTAAGCCCGATTAACACCGCGACGACGGGAGGCGAAAGCCAGCCTCTCAGCTGCTGCAAGAAGCTGTTTTTATCAAGTGACGAGCCTTGCGGCGAAAGAAGCGGCTTTGCCGAGCTGTAATACACCATGCGTATCGGCGTAACGAACATTACGAAGTATAAAAGCCCCGTCTGCCCGTAGAGCGCCTGAACCACCGGTATACCGATGAAAGAAAAGTTTGTGAACATCGCGCCGAAGCGCAGCATTCTGCCCGTATAGTTTTTGCCCACGACGACATAGACGAGCTGTCCGATTCCGAAGCAGAGCGCCATATAGACAATGCTGATAAGAACAAGAAGCACACAGTTTTTGAGCTCATCGGACGAAAACGGAGCGATAAAAGAATCGATTATCATACAGGGCAGCGCGATATCCAGAAGAAAAGCCGTCAGCGATTTATCGAAATTTTCGTCTACCATTCCCAGCCGCCAGACTGAAAAACCGACCGCGATAAGAATGATAAGCTGTACAGACAGCTGAAAAGCAAGCATCTTGTTTCCTCTTTGATTTTCAGAGATTATGTATCCGCAAGAAAGCGGGCGGTTTTGGCAAAAACCGCCCTTGACATTGGTTGATTATTATTTGATGTCGCTTTCATCAAAAGGATCGCCGCACTCGGGACAGAATTTCGGAGGACTCTTCGGATCCGCCGGCTCCCAGCCGCATTTGTCGCATTTATAAAGCAGCTCTCCCGCGGGCTTCGGCTTTCCGCACTCCGAGCAGAATTTGCCTTTGTTGACTGCGCCGCAGCTGCAGATCCAGCCCGCGGACGAAGACGGCTGCGGCTTTCCGCATTCAGCGCAGAATTTCCCTGTGTTCCCCGCTTTTCCGCAGGTGCAGGTCCATGTGCCGTCAGTTCCAGCGGGTTTTCCGCCCATAGCAAAAAGGTTCTGCGCGTTTGCTCCGCCGGCGGTCTGAGCCATGTTCAGCCCCGCAAAGCCCATAAATGCTCCGCCTGCGCCTTCGTTTTTCGCGGCTGACTGCATCGCTTCCGCCTGCGCGCCGACCAGCTGTGCCGCAGCCATAGTCGGGTCTCGGAAAGCGGCGTTGCGCTGAAGCTGCTTTATCATTTCCTCATCCTCATCCGAGGCTGTGACCGAGCTTACGCCGAGCGAAATGATGCTTATACCGCGAAGCTCCTGCCATTTCTTTGAAAGAACCTCGTTGAGCGCGTCCGCAAGCTCCATCGTATGCCCGGGAAGCGCGCTGTAACGTATGCCCATTTCGGAAATCTTCGCAAAGGCGGGCTGCAGCGCGGTCAAAAGCTCGCTTTTGAGCTGACTGTCGATTTCGCTGCGCCTGTAATCGTAGTCAACGTTGCCGCAGACATTAGTGTAGAAAAGCATAGGGTTCATAACACGGTAGGAATACTCGCCGTAGCAGCGGATAGCAATGTCCACATCCAGACCGACGTTCTTGTCGACGACGCGGAAAGGAACGGGATTGGATGTTCCGTATTTGTTTCCGATAAGCTCTTTCGTGTTGAAATAATAAACTCTCTGATCCTTTGCGGTATCGCCGCCGAAGGTGAAACGTTTGCCCATGGTTTTGAAGGTCTCGGAAACCGAGCTTCCGAGGTTTCCGACAAAAATGCTCGGCTCCGTGGAGGTGTCATAAACAAATTCGCCGGGGACAGCGCACAGGTCAACGACCTTGCCCTGCTCGACTATAATCATGCACTGGCCGTCGTTAACGGCAACTATGGAACCGTTCGAAATGATATTTTCTTCTGCCTTCGTATTCGAGCTTCGCTTTGAATTGCGCTTAAGCCCCTTCTGGACGAGCACATCCTGACTTAGCGCATCGCAGTAAAAATACTCTCTCCACTGATCGGCCAGAACGCCCGAAAGCGCTCCTACGCCTGCTTTTAATAGACCCATAAACAGATATCCTTTCCGACGCCGTAATCAAAAGGCTTTGCCGTTTGCGGCGTATTTTTTCTAATTGCTTGATGTGGGTATGTAAGGAATAATCTTAGATGCAAATTCGGGCATGCTCACAGTCTGCAGATAGACTCTTCCCGGTCCTCTGAGGATGGAGAGAAACAGCCCCTCTCCGCCGAAAAGCACGTTTTTGAAGCCCTTGACAGTTTCCGCCGTGTAGGAAACGCTTGCTTCATAGGCTGCTATATTTCCTGTGTCGACTTTGAGCATTTCTCCGGGAGCAAGGTCTTTTGCAACGACCGAACCGTCGATTTCAAGGAAGGCCAAGCCTGTTCCGCCCAAGCGCTGCATAATAAAGCCCTCGCCGCCGAAAAGTCCGGCCTTCAGCTTCTGTACGGTTGCGGAAAGAGCAACGCCGGGCGTAGCGCAGAGAAACGCGCTCTTTTGGCAGATAAATTCTCTGCCGCCGCCGAGCTCGAGAGGAATAATGCTGCCCGGGAAGGAGGACGCAAGGGTTATCTGCGCGCCCGGTCTCTGCGAGGTATAGCTTGCCATAAATAGAGACTCTCCCGAGAACATCCGTCCGAGAGCCTTACCGAAGCCGCCCTTCATATTTGTCTCCATTGCGATTCCGTCAGTCATCCAGGTCATGCCGCCGGATTGTGTATAAATGCTTTCACCCGGCTGCAAAGTGATTGTTACCGCGGGGAGATTGTTGCCGAATATTTCATACTGCATTTGAGTTCCTCCTGTAGTCAAATAATGTTTCTGTTGATTATATGCAGAGGAGTTTTCTTTTCATATCATAACAAAAATAATAACACCTGTCATTCACAATATATCAGACATAGGAAAGAATTTCAATATCTTATGGAGTAGCAGCGAAACTCAGCGCAGAATTTTGTGGAAAGCGCCGCGCGAAAGTGTTATAATCCATAAAACGTTCCGAGGTGAAGCAATAATGAAAAACATAGTTTTAATCGGGATGCCCGCGGCGGGAAAAAGCACCGTCGGCGTTATTCTTGCAAAGCTTCTGGGCTATGACTTTATTGACACGGACATTCTGCTGGCGCTCGAACAGAAACGCCCTCTTTTACAAATTATTGCGCAGGACGGCTATGAGAGCTTCATTGAGTACGAGGGCCGGATCGTCGAGAGCTTGAAATGCGAAAAGACTGTAATCGCCACGGGAGGAAGCATGGTGTTTTCCGAAAAAGCGATGCAGGCCCTGTCCGAAAACGGCATCGTGATATGGCTTGACACGCCCGTTGAAGAGCTTGAAAAAAGAATGGTCGGAACGCTGCGGGAAAGAGGCGTCGCAGCGCCGGCTGATATGACCGTGCGTGAAATATTTGAAGTACGCGAGCCTCTATACAATAAATACGCCGCGCTTCGCATTTCCTGTACCGGTTCGACCGAGCTTGCCGCAACTGAGCTTCGTGATAGGCTGATAAACAAAGGCTGATATAAAAAACCCGCTTCGGACTAGTGCTGTCCAAAGCGGGTTTTTTTATTATTTATCGGAGAGCGGCAGCAGCACTGTGAAGGTCGTCCCCTTCTCGGCGCTGCTTTCAAGCGTTACCGTTCCGTTCAGAGCGTCGACAACGTGCTTGACGATTGCAAGACCCAGACCTGTGCCGCCCACCGCCTTGCTGCGGCCGCAGTCAACTCTGTAAAATCGCTCGAAGACTCTTCGCTGATGCTCGGGGGGTATGGGCTCTCCGTCGTTTCTGACTCGCAGCATCGCCTGACCGTTCTGCGCCGAGAGCGAAACGTCCACCGTACCGCCCTGTTTGTTGTACTTCACGGCGTTGACGAGAAGATTTGAAACAAGACCCCGTATATCCTTTTTGTCCGCGTTGACCGTTACGGAACTGAGGTCCGCATTTATTTTGAGCTTCTCCTGCTCCGCCAAGGGAGCAAGCTCGTGGAGACTCTCGGTTATTACCGAGGAAATATCCACATCTTCGCTTTCGCCCGAAAGCTCACCAGATTCCATGCGGCTTATCATGATAATGTCGTTTATAAGCATATTCATGCGTTCCGTTTCGAGCCCTATCCTTGTCAAAAGCTCTCTGCGCTGGGCTTCGGGTACGGATAAATCAGAGCAGAGAAGCTCAGCGCTGCCCTTTATCGAAGTTATCGGCGTTTTAAGCTCATGGCTTGCATTTGAAAAGAACTCGCGCCGTACTTTTACGGAATTCCGGCTTTCGGTAACGTCCGACATGGTTATGATAAGCGACGCCTCAACGTCGCGCTCCTCTCCCACATAGGTGAAAACCGTTTCAATCGTTTTTCCGTCCAGCATGAGGTCCAGGGTAAGCTTTCGCTTTTCCAGAATCGCTTTGTCCGCGCTTCGCACAAAGTCGTAATTTCGTGTTGCGTAAAGGATGTTCTCTCCGACGGAGGCCTTTGTGCAGGTAAGGTAGCCACAGGCAGCGTCGTTTATAAGCAGTACGTTCTTCTTTTCGTCCAAAAGCATAAAGCCTTCGCTGACGTTATCAAGAATGTAGCTGAGCTTTTCTTTTTCCTGCTGAATGGTTTCGATATATTTTGACAGATGCGATGAAAGAGCATTGATTTTGACGGCCATATCCTCTAGCTCGGCAAAGCGGTATGCCTTCGGATCGAGCCCTTTTCCGCCGTCCTTGACGCTCATAAGGCTCTCGTTCATTTCGATTATCGGCGTGATAAAACCTGTGGAGAACTTACTTGTCAGTAGCATCGCAAGAATAAGAGCTATAATGATTACAAGTATCATAGCCGGAATTATCGACTTGATGCTGTCGAAAACGCCGGATATCTCTTTTGTTGCGCGGATATAGTGACCGTCCGAGGTCTGCACAGCGGAGTAAACGAGCTTTTTGCCGAGTGTCTCGCTGTTTCGGACGCTTGAGCCCCTTCCCGACAAACCGGCCTGAATTATCTCCGCTCTGTCGAGGTGGTTTTCCATAGACCTGTAATCCGCCTCAGAGTCGCCGAGAACCGTACCGTCCTTCGCGATTATTGTAACGCGGACGTCTTCCGTGCCGCCCGCAAAATTTTTAGCCTGAATATCCGAATCCTGAGAGGGGTCGTACTCCTTGGCGATAAGCGAGGCATAGGAAATAAGCTCGTGCTTTGTGTCGGATATAAGCTCCTTATCGAATACAAACGCGTTCAGCGCGCCGGAAATAATAAGTGTCAGCGTGAGAATAAGAACGAAACCGACCATCAGAGATTTTTTCATTTAGTACCTCCGATGAAGCGATAGCCTATACCTCTGACTGTCTTGATGTAACTGCTGCTGTCTGCCGTATCGCCGAGCTTCTGCCTGAGAGTTCCGACGTGTATATCCAGTGTCCTCGTTTCGCCGAAGTAGTCGTCACCCCATATTCTGCTTATCAGCTCCTCGCGCGATACCGCCCTGAAGCTGTTTTCCATAAGGTATTTCAAAAGCTCGAATTCTTTGAAGGTGAGCGCCACGGACTCGAAGTCCTTTGTGACCTCGCGTATATTGCCGTCGAGCCTTATACCGCCCTGTTCCAGAACGTTTGCCGAAACATCGGAGGCTTCGTCCGCACCGAATCTTCGAAGCTGCGCCCGAACTCTTGCGCAGAGCTCAAGCACGCTGAAGGGTTTTGTCATATAGTCGTCCGCGCCGGAATCCAGTCCGATTATTTTATCAAGCTCAGTATCCTTTGCAGTAAGCATGATGACGGGAACGTCCTTCAGCTCTTTTTTTCCTCTCATTATGCGGACAGCCTCTATCCCACTCATGCTATCCATCATTATGTCCATGACAACGACGTGGGGCGGCTCGCCGAGCATATATTCAAGGGCAGATTTAGCATTGTCGAAGCCTTTTGTTTTGTAGCCGTTACTGCCGAGAGCAACCTCGAGAAGCATTCTTATGCTCTCGTCGTCTTCGACTATCACGATTCGCTCGTTCACTTTCAAGCCTCCCCGCCGTTAATTTTGTTCAGATGATGCGCTCGTTAATATGGATTCCCGTAATATAAAACTGCACCCACTCGCAGATATTGACCGCATGGTCGCCAATACGCTCAAGGTATTTGACTATCATAAGATAGTCGATGACGGTGTCCATTTCCCGCGCGTCTTTGTATATTCTTGAACCCAGTTCGTGACGTATGGCTCTAAAATAATCGTCGACGACGTCGTCTTTTGCCATAGTCGCTTTCGCAAGCTCCAAATCGCCCTTCACATAGGATTCGATTGCCGCAGCAACCATTTCTTTCGCGCTGACGGCCATCTTAAGCACTTCCTCCTGCAGATCGGGAAAGCTGATACTGTCGTGGTACATACTGATTTCGGCGATGTCGGAGGCGGCGTCGCCTATGCGTTCAATGTCCGTAATCATTTTTATCGCCGTGCTGATTTTCCTCAGATCAGTTGCGACAGGCTGCTGCTTGAGTATCAGCTTGAGGCACATGGTTTCTATGTCGCGTTCCATGGTGTTAATGTTGGCATCATCTTCTATTATCTCTTTTGCAAGCTGTTTGTCAAATGTTTTCAGGGCCTGCATGGAGCGGGTCACGGCGTCGATAGCGGTGCTTCCCATTCTGATAAGCGCCGCGGAAAGCTCCTTTAGCTCGTCGTCATATAGTCTTCTTGTGGTCATTTTATATCACTCCTTCAAATTAACCGAAGCGGCCGGTAATGTAGTCCTCTGTGCGCTTATCCTTGGGTATCGAAAAAATGTCGTCGGTTTTTCCCATCTCAACAAGCTCGCCGAGCAGGAAGAACGCCGTTTTATCCGAAATTCGAGCCGCCTGCTGCATATTATGCGTGACGATTACGACCGTATAGTTTTTGCGAAGCTCGTCCATAAGCTCTTCTATCCGCATAGTGCTGGAGGGGTCCAGAGCGCTTGTCGGCTCGTCCATGAGCAGTATCTCCGGCTCGACACTCAGGGCCCGCGCAATGCAAAGGCGCTGCTGCTGACCGCCTGAGAGCCCCAGAGCACTTTTCTTGAGCCTGTTTTTGACTTCGTCCCACAGCGCAGCTCCGCGCAGTGATTTTTCAACAATCTCGTCAAGCGACGCTTTGCTGTGATTACCGTGGAGCCGGGGACCGTAGGCTATGTTGTCATAAATGCTCATAGGAAAGGGATTAGGCGCCTGAAATACCATACCTATCTGTTTCCGAAGGAGATTAACATTTGTTGTCTTGTCATATATGTCCGTTTCGCGGTATTTTACCTCGCCCGTTATACTCACGTCGGGCACAAGGTCGTTCATTCTGTTGAGAGTTCTGAGAAAAGTGCTTTTGCCGCAGCCTGAAGGTCCGATAAGCGCGGTTATCTCGTTTTCCTCAATATCAATATCAATATCCTTGAGCGCTTGAAAGCTACCGTAACTAAGCGCAAGCTTTCTAGAAGTAATTATACTCATCCTTATCACCCGATCTTTTTAAGCTTTCTTTTAGCGGCTTTTGCGGAGAAGTTTATAACCAGCACTAATATCAGAAGTATCGACGCAATCGCAAAGCCGACGTCAAATTCGCCGTTTTCCATAACATAGACATAGAGCATGACGCTGAGCGTTCCGCCGCTTACGGAAAGCGCTTTGATATAGTTTGTAACCAGTACGTAGCCCGCGCCGGCCGTGAAGAGAAGTGCCGCGGATTCGCCGACTATGCGACCGACCGCGAGTATCGAACCGCTGACGATGCCGTCTATCGTGCAGGGAAGAACTATTGTCCTTATGGAGTACCATTTTGTTGCGCCGAGTGCAAGCGCGCCGTCACGGTAAGACTGAGGGGTGGTTTTGAGCGATTCCTGTGTCGTTCTGATAATGCTTGGAAGTATCATCACGACCAGTGTCAGCGAACCCGCGAGAACGCTGGATTTGAGTCCCAGCTTCTGGCAGAAGAAAAGCATGCCGACAAGCCCGTAGATTATTGAAGGGATTGCGCTGAGCGTTTCAGTTGAAAATTCGACAAAGCGGACGATTTTCCTGTTCCCGGCGTATTCGTTCAGGTAAATTGCCGCCCCGATTCCGATTGGCAGAGCCACGAGGAGCGCGGTAATAATCGTATACAGAGTAAACAGAATGTTTGGCAGAATGCCGATTTTGTCTTCGAGCACCTTGCGCTGAGTCGTGAGAAACTCCCAGCTTATGTTTGGAAGACCTCTGTAGAAAATGTATCCGATAAGCCCGACAAGAAGCAGAAAAGTGACTGCGGCGGAAAGATATATGAGAACTTTCAGAACCGTGTCGTAGGTTCTGCGTCCGGCCGATATTTTTCTGCTGAGAGAATTACTGCTTGCCTCAGTTTTCATTCCTGTTTCCTCCCTTCAGCAGAGTGTTCAGAATTACGTTTATTATCATAATGAACACGAACAGCACAAGCCCGATTGAAAACAGCGCCTGCTTTTGCAATCCCGAGGCGTAGGACATTTCCGAGGAAATCGCTGTCGTTAAAAGGCGCACGCTGCCGAAGAGCTTCGGCATATTTGCCACATTGCCCGCAACCATCATCACCGCCATCGCTTCGCCAATAGCTCTGCCGATGCCGAGGACTATGCCGGCTGTAATGCCGCTTTTAGCGGAGGGAATGCTGACCTTGAATATTGTTTCGACTTTCGTCGCGCCGAGCGCCAGGCTCGCTTCCTCATATTTTTTCGGTACTGCGTTAAGCGCGTTTTCGCTGACGCTGACTATGCTCGGAAGTATCATAACTGCCAGAACTATAATCGCCGTAAACAGCGTCGAGCCGCTCTTTACTCCGAAAACGTCCATTACAAAAGGCACGAGGACAATCATGCCGACAAGTCCGTAAACCACCGAGGGTATACCCGCCAGTAGCTCTACGGCCGGACGGACAGCGGAAGCGAGCTTTGGGCTTGCAATTTTCGAAAGAAAGACGGACATGAGAAGTCCTACGGGCACTCCGATGAGTATTGCTCCGAAGGTTGCAAGGAATGAAGACATAATAAACGGCAGTATCCCGAACAGAGGTTCGGAGGCCGTGCTTTTCCATACCTGTCCGAGGAGAAATTCCTTAAGCCCTATTTCTTTTATGGCGGGCAGACCGCTTATTATCATGTAGGCAGATATGCCTACGACCGCGACGATTGAAATCATACCGCAGACGATGAATATACCATGCATGATTTTTTCCGTTATGTTTCTGGCTTTCATTTTAACCCCCGTCCCAGAGCGATGAGTATTGTTATGCTCCCTAAGGGGACTTCACGAGTGAAGTCCCCTTGCCGAAGTTTATCTTACTTGCCGGAGGGAGGAATTGCTCCGGCATTCTTAATAATCGTCGCCGCTTCGTCGCTGAGTGCGAATTCGATGAAGGCTTTTGCCGCTGCCGAGAGCTCTGCTCCCTGCTTTGTTATTATGTTAAAGTTCCTCTGAATTGCGTAGGAGCCGTCAAGTACGGTTTCTTCCGTGCAGTCAACTCCGCCGACCTGGATTGCCGAGATTGTTTCGTCTACAGCGGAGAGAGACGCGTAGCCGATTGCGTTTTCATTGGCAGCGACCGCCGCGATGACAGCACCGGTGGAGGTGAGTTCCTGCTCGTACTTGCAGGCGTCCTTGACATCGACTATTGACTCAAAGCCGTCGCGTGTTCCGCTGCCAGCTTCGCGTCCGACGAATACTACGGGAGTGTCAGGTCCGCCGACTTCCTTCCAGTTTGTGATTTCACCCTTCGCGAGACCGGCAATCTGCTCGAGAGAAAGGTCTGTAACGGTGTTTGACTTATTTACGATAATGGCAATTCCGTCAAGTGCGACCACAGTCGCGTCAAGACCGGTCTCTTCGGTTTTAAGATTCCGGCTTGAGAGGCCGATGTCGGCGGTTCCGTCTGTTGCGGCGGTTATTCCGGCGCCGGAGCCCGTTGCGTCATATGTTACTGTTACGTCGGGATTCTTGGCCATGAAGGCTTCGCTGAGAGCAGCGATGACTTTTTCCATAGAAGTTGAGCCGTTTGTCGCCACTGTTCCGGACAGCGCCGCCTCCGTAGCTTCCGCTGAAGCTGCCGCAGACGCAGTTGTCGCCGGCTCTTCCTTTGAAGAGCAGCCTGCGAATAATGCCACGCAAAGGACGGTTACAAGAACGGTTGAAAGTAGTTTTTTCATATTGTTTCTCCTTTTTTTACCTTTCCATTATGAATTATTTACTGCTGTTACTGTAATCATCATAAATTCACCGCTCAGGCGGTACTACCATGTTTGCTTCAATTGTGTGTAAAGTGCATGTAAAGTTGTAAAAACACAATATTATCGAATAATACTGATTTGCATCGGATTATCATATATCATATTTTGTATATAATCTCTGATTTTTATAATCATATTGTTATGCCATAAAAAAGTCTCCACAAAATGACATTTTTTATGGCGTGCCGCGTTTATTTATGCTATCCTATTGCTATAAATATGTTTTGCTTATATTTTGTCCAATAATTCGTCTGCGGGTACATTTTCGCGGAGCAGTCGGAATACAACTTACGCTGCGTTTACGGAGGTTCTCATGGATATACGGGATTTAAAGTATTTTTGCCTGACGGCTGAACTTGAGCACGTTTCCAAAGCTGCCGAAAAACTCGGTATTGCGCAGCCTTATCTTACAAAGATAATCGGTCAGCTTGAAGACGAATTCGGCATAGAACTTTTCGACAAAGCGGGCAGAAAAATCAAGCTCAACAGTTACGGCGAAGTGTTTTACCGCAATGCAAAAAAAATACTTGCGGACGTCGACAACCTGTTCACCGAAATGGACTATGTGAAGGAGCAGAACGGCAGGACTATCTCTGTTATGTGCAATACCGAAGCTCACGCGCACGGAATGATTGTCGAATTCCAAAAGAAAAACGCGAGTTATGCCCTGAAACTTGCATACGCAACGCGGAAAGAAATGACGGAGGCGATTGCGACGGGGGCAGCTGATTTTGCGCTCTGCGATCCTGCAATCGAAGAAGACCCCACGAAAAGTATCGTGACCGAAATTTTGTTCCGCGATACTGCCTGCGTTCTCCTTCCTCCCGGGCACCACCTGCTCGAGAGAGAGTCGATAAGGTTCGAGGAGCTTGAGGGTGAAAGACTCGTCGCGGCTTCAAAGGGCGGCGCAATGCGAAATCATATCGATTATGTTTTTGATAAATATTCTGTCCGTCCGAACATTGTCTGCGAAACGCATGATGTGAATCTGATAATACAGGCGGTTCTTTCCGGACTCGGTTATGCTTTTGTTTCATATTCGGTGCTTGTCAAGTATCCCGAGCTCGGCAAATACTGCATCGAAATCGACAGTCCCGATAAATTCGGCAATATGGGTCTGAGTTACAATTCGCTTTCCGTCAATAACCGGTATATGCAGGATTTTTTGGGATTCAGCCGAAGCTATTTCGATAAACTTCAGAAAAAGATAGATTCCGGAGCGGACTTAATACTCTGAAATTTGGTTTTTTAGCAATATATCATCAATAACATCCAAAATACCCGGAGGCTTTTATGGACATCAGGGATCTGCGCTTTTTTTGCCTGACGGCAGAAATGGAGCACGTTACAAAGGCAGCTGAAAAGCTCGGCGTGTCTCAGCCCTTTCTAACCAGGGTAATAGGCAATCTTGAAAAAGAAATCGGGCTTTCGCTTTTCGATAATGTCGGACGGAAAATCAGGCTGAATGAGAATGGAGATACCTTTTACAGACATGCAAAAAAGGTTCTGACCGAAATGGACGCGCTCAATTCCGAGGTTCGCTCCATGCTCGACCGCCATGACAAGAGCATCAGAATACTCTGCAATATGAGTTCTTATTCGCCTGAGCTGATAGTGGCTTTTCGCAAGAAATACCCTAACTACACAATATCGATTGAGTTTTCGACCATCAAGGATATAATGAACGCTCTTTCCGCCGGAGAAGCTGACTTTGCATTCTGTTCTCCTCTCGTTCCAGACGATCCGGTCAAGGGGCTCAAAACTGATCTTGTCCTCTGTGAGCGCTGCAGCATCCTTCTGCCACCGGGGCACAGGCTCATCGGCAAGGAAAATGTCAATTTTGACGACATTAAGAACGAACAGCTTATAACAACCTCCAAGGGAACAGGTCTTCGCATCAATATCGAGCGGACCTTTAAAAAATACAATTTTCGCCCTCATATAGTCTGCGAGTCCAATGATATGAATCTCATTATTCACAGCGTTAAAGACGGCATGGGCTATGCGATAATTCCCCGCTGGCAGTTATTCAGCAATCCCGAACTGAAGCAATTCTGTGTTGATGTAAACATTCCGGAAACGTACGCCGATATCGGCATTACATACAACACAAACCCGTCCTACGGAGTTGCCTGCTCTGATTTCAAAAAATTCTCCACACAGTTTTTGGACGAATTCAAAAGAATAGCATACGGAAAATAGGGAAACAACTGCAGCATTATTATCAGTTTTTTGTACTGATACGTTGTTTTCTTTGCCTGCCTTTGTTGTATGAAGTGACGATATTTCAGCTTTTGCTTGACTTAATTTATTCGATATAATATTATTACGGTAATTAAATAATCAAAAGCGATGATGAGGAATAAGTAACCGATTCTGTACCGTACAGAAAGCAGCCGGTCTGTTGAGAGGCGCACGGGAAATTTCGGCGAATACATCCTTTAGCTTCATACTGAACGTTCTTCAAGTAGGATGTGACGGGAGACGCCCGTTATAGTGTCGGCTCTTTGCACGGCGTAATTTTAAAGCGATGGAAGAGAGCTTCAAAGGCGGTTATGCGTGAGCAGGCCGCGAACCAAGGTGGTACCGCGAATCAGTTTCGCCCTTCGGATTTTCCGAAGGGCGTTTATTTATTTTATAAGGGAGTGTTTTAATGCCTATAACTGAGCTTTTGGAGCAAAACGCACGGCTTTACCCGAATGAGGTCGCACTTGTCGAAATAAACCCGGGGCACGAGGATAACGCAGACCAGACTTCGTGGAAAGAATTTGCGCTTGTCGAAATGAACTATCAGGAAAACACATACAGACGCGAGCTCACTTGGAAGGATTTCGATATTAGGGCAAACCGTTTTGCTCATCTGCTGCTGGCAAACGGCGTAAAGGCTGGCGACAAGGTCGGTATTCTTCTTCTTAACTGCCTCGAATGGCTTCCCATTTACTTCGGCGTGCTCAAAGCGGGCGCTCTTGCCGTACCGCTTAATTACAGATATACGGCCGACGAAATAAAATACTGCCTTGATCTTGCCGACTGCTCTCTGCTGGTTTTCGGCAATGAATTCGTTGAGCGCGTCCGCGATATAAAGGACGACCTTCCTAAAATCAAAAAGCTCTACTATGTCGGTTCGGCCTGCCCCGACTGGGCAGAAAGCTACTACACCTTTATGTTCTACTGCTCCAGTCGAAAGCCTCATATTAAAATAACAGACGATGATTTTGCGGCCATTTACTTTTCTTCCGGCACGACAGGCTTTCCGAAGGCGATATTGCACAAGCACCTCAGTCTTACGCAATCCGCTATTTGCGAACAGAAGCATCACGGGCAAAAGCGCGGAGACTGCTTCCTGTGCATGCCGCCTCTATACCATACGGGAGCAAAGATGCATTGGTTCGGAAGTCTTTTATCGGGCAGCAAAGCGGTTCTTCTCCGCGGGATAAGCCCTAAGTGGATTTTGGAGACCGCGGCTTCCGAGCGTGCGACAAATGTCTGGCTGCTCGTTCCCTGGGCGCAGGACATTCTTGACGCTCTCGACAGCGGAGAACTGAAGCTCTCGGATTATGATTTATCAGAATGGCGCCTGATGCACATCGGCGCGCAGCCTGTCCCTCCCTCTCTGATAAACCGCTGGAGAGCTTACTTTCCGAACCACCAGTATGACACCAACTACGGGCTTTCCGAGTCCATCGGTCCCGGCTGTGTCCATCTCGGCGTCGAGAACACTCATAAGGTCGGGGCAATCGGCGTTCCCGGCTTCGGCTGGGAAACAAAGGTCGTTGACGCGGAAAAGAAAGAAGTCCCGCAGGGCGAGGTCGGCGAGCTTGCCGTCCGCGGTCCGGGCGTTATGACCTGCTATTATAAAAACGAAGAAGCGACACTCGAATCGCTCTCTCCGGACGGCTGGCTCTGGACAGGCGATATGGCGAGAATCGACGACGACGGCTTTATCTGGCTTGTCGACCGCAAAAAAGACGTCATCATTATGGGCGGCGAAAACATTTATCCAGTTCAGATTGAGGACTATCTTCGCAGAAACGAAAAAATCAAAGACGTTGCAGTTATTGGAAGACCGCATCCGCGTCTTGGCGAGATAGCCTGCGCGATAATCGAGCTCAAGCCCGGCCTTACATCGTCTGAGGAGGAAATCAATGAATTCTGCCTCTCTCTTCCCCGCTATAAACGTCCGCGTGAAATTATTTTCGACAAAATTCCGCGTAACCCGACCGGTAAGATTGAAAAACCTGTACTTCGCAAAAAATACGGCAGCGTCGACATCGTTTCGATGCAGACCGGCACCGCAAATTGAAATAATCCCGCAAACCTTCAGGTTTGCGGGATTATTTCTATTGTGTTCTTTCAAACATCGTTTTGGCTGCCGCCTTCTTTGCTCCTCCGAGCTCATTGAGTATTGTAACGCCGATTATCATCGCACCGCCGATGAGCTGCAAAAACGTAATGCTCTCATGGAGAAACACGATAGAAACGACGACTGCGATAACGGGGTCAATGTAGGCGAGCAAGGCGACCTTCTGACCGGAAAGGTTACTTATAGATGAAAAATAGATACAATAGGCAAAAGCCGTGTGAACAAGACTCAGCACCGCAAGCCAGATGAAGCCGCTTTGAGGAAGCTCCGAGACGTGAAAGCCAGACGTCAGCGGGACATAGACGCCAAGAACAATAATTGCCGCAAAAAACTGAAAAACCGTTTTATCAATCCCGCTTACGGATTTTATGCGCTTGTTTATAATGATGATGACAGCGTAGCAAACTGCGGCGGTAAGCGCAAGCGCAATTCCGATAAACTCTCTTTCTCCTCCGCCCGACCTTGCTCCTATTATCAGAACCAGACCCACTGTAGCCAGAGCAAAGCACAAGAGCTGCTTGAGTGTTATGTGCTCCTTGAAAATGAGAGGCGAGGCAATCATCAGCAGAACCGGGCAGAAATAATAGCTCAGTGTCGTAACGGAAACCGTCGTATATTTGAAAGCTTCGAAAAAGAGTATCCAGTCGAAACCTATCAAAACGCCTGAAATTGCGAGCCTTATAATATCGCTCTTGGCCTCTTTGAACGGGAGCTTTTCGCGCCTTATCAGTTTATACAGAAGAATAGCGGTAACAGCTATAGCGACACGCCAGAACGCAATCTCGCCGGTCGAAACGGAAATGTTTTTCACAGCGAGGCTTATGGTGCCGAAAATCGTCATCGCGGCGACATTTTCTATAAGACTTTTACTGACCAACCGAATTTGTCCTCTGCTTTCCCCCACTGTATTCCTGTGAGAGTGTCATAAAGCTTCTGAGTCAGCGGACCTATCTTGTTGCCGCAGATGACGTACTTTGTGCCTTCAAAGGCCAGCTCGCCTATCGGGGAAATGACAGCTGCCGTACCGGTGCTCCATGCCTCCTCGAGCGTACCGTTCTTCGCTGCCGCTATGAGCTCAGAAACCGGCAGGTCGCGCTCCTCAACTTCATAGCCCCAGTCCTTCATAAGCTCAATGCAGGATTTTCGTGTGATGCCCGCGAGCACGCTGCCCGTAAGCGCGGGGGTGACAATTTTTCCACCAAGCTTGAACATGACGTTCATCCCGCCGACTTCCTCGATGTTGCTGCGCGTAACGCCGTCGAGCCAAATTACCTGACTGTAGCCCTGCTTTTCCGCATTCTGCGCCGCGCGAAGGGACGCAGCGTAGTTACCGCCGCATTTTGCGTAGCCTGTGCCGCCGCGGACCGCCCTGACGTCAGAGCTCTCAATCATGATGGGAACGGGGTTAAGGCCCTGCGGGTAATAGCTTCCGACCGGGCAGCAGATAACGGCAAAAAGATAGCTGTCGGCTGCGTGGACGCCGAGATGCGGCGTCGTTGCAATGATAAACGGGCGTATATACAGCGAGCTGTCAGGCTCCTTAGGAACCCAGTCTTTGTCCAGAGAAACAAGCGCCTTTACCGCGTCGACAAAATCCTCTTCAGGAAGCTGGGGTATGCACATACGCTCGGCGGAAGTGTTGAAGCGTCTGGCGTTTTCATTGGGGCGGAACAGCAGCGTTTCGCCGTTTGAAGCACGATAGGCCTTCATACCCTCGAAAATTTCTTGAGCGTAGTGGAAAACGACAGCCGCGGGCGAAAGTTCAAAATTCGCGTAGGGCACAATACGCGGATCGTGCCAGCCTTTGCCTTCGTCATAATCCATCAAAAACATGTGGTCGGTAAAATACCTTCCGAAAGGTATCCCGTTAATTGAGGGCTTTTCCTTCAGAACGGCAGCCTTTTCGATTTTAATTTTTTCCACTTTGATCACGCTCTCTTTCATCTTATAAGTATTAACTAAAGATTTTACCATTCCCGCGTCATTTTTCAAGGTCAAAATCATTATATTGAAAATATTTGTAAAATACGTTGTTTTACGCTTTAATTCGCTGACATATTTTAGTCCAAAAAGCGATTATTTCGCTTAAAATCTTGTCTTGCAGGCGGCTGTATAGTATAATCAGTAATACATACGAACATTAGGATGATTGCTTAAGGGAGAAAGATAAATGCTTAAAGTTGAGCACGTTACAAAAAAATACGGAAAACTGCTGGCAAACGACGATATTTCGTTTTTTGTGGACGAGGGACAGATTGCCGTCCTTGTCGGCCCAAACGGAGCCGGAAAATCAACCATCATCAAATGTATAGCCGGACTTCTGAGATTTGACGGAAATATAACTATCGGCGGTTTTGACAATAAATCGGTCGACGCGAAAAGGCTTATAGGCTATGTCCCGGAAATGCCCGCCGTATACGACCTTCTGACAATTTCTGAGCATATGGAGTTCATCCGCCGCGCCTATCGTCTTCCGGATGACGGCTATGACAAGTATCTTCTTGAGCGCTTTGAGCTATGGGACAAAAAGGAGAAGCCCGGCAAGGAGCTCTCAAAGGGCATGCAGCAGAAACTTTCGATTTGCTGTACGCTTCTGCACAGACCGCGCGTCATCGTCTTTGACGAGCCGCTTATCGGGCTTGACCCGCATGCCATTAAAGAACTCAAAAATATGTTCGCGGAGCTGAAGCAGCAGGGCTGCGCGCTTCTTATCAGCACACATATGCTTGACAGCGTTGAAGATTTCTGGGATGTGGCTCACATTATGATGAACGGACGCTTTGCCGCTACTAAGCACAACACCTCCGAAGAAAACGGAGAAAAGAGCCTTGAGGAGCTCTTCTTTGAAATCACCGAAGGCAAAACAGCGGAGGTTTCGGAATGAACGGTAATGCTCTCGGGTACCTTCTGCGCACAAGGATACGAAATCAGCTTGCGGGCTTCTTCAAAAAGCCCGTGCGGCTGATTTATCTCGTGGTTTTTATAGGGCTGCTTGTTGTTACAATGATTGGCGGCAAGGAAGGCGCGGCGGCGTCGGACAGAGTCATTAGGGACATTTCGGAGCTGACCGCCGGCTTGAACGCGCTTCTTATTCTGATTTTCTCGACGACTCTTTTCGGAGGGCTCAGCAAGGGCAGCTCCTTTTTCAGAATGTCAGACGTAAACTTTCTCTTTCCTTCTCCGCTTAATAAGAGAAGCATACTTTTCTATGCCCTTATCCAGCAGATATGGTCATCTATGCTGATTGGAATTTTTATTCTTTTCCAGTATACTATGCTTCATGTCAGCTACAATCTGAGTATTCTGGGACTCTTTCTCATTTTCTTGGTTTATTCGCTCACCGTTTTTCTCGGTCAGACCCTCGCGATGTTCCTGTACACCTACGTAAGCGACAGCGATAAAAAGAAAAACGCCGCAAAAACGGCGCTTTACATCATTATTGCCGCGCTTCTTGTATACATTGGGCTCAATGTGCTTCAGAACAGGACCGAAATCATTAAATGCCTTGCCGAAGTCGGCAACAGTCTTCCGGTTCTTCTCTTTCCCTTTGCGGGCTGGATGGGCGGCTTTGCAGGCAGCCTTCTCAAGAGCGAGTATCTACACTCCGCTTTTTGGCTTGTCCTTTCTGCCGCCGGCTTCGTTGCAATGCTAATAGCGATGTCGCGTTCCAAACGCGAATACTATGAGGATGTCATTTCCTCTGCCGAGACAATGCAGAACGCAGTCAATTCCATGAGGGACGGAATGACGCCGGAAGCGTCGCCGAGAGTCATCAAGATCGGTAAAGAGGGCATCGGCAGGGGCGAGGGACCGTCGGTATTTTTCTACAAGCATATGCTTGAAAACAGACGCGCGAGTAAAGTTCTTGTTAAGCCCATGTCTTTGCTTTTTATGGTAATGACAATTGTGTTTGCAATCTTCCTGAAAGGCGAAGGAATTCTACCGATTTTCATTTTTTCCGTATATATGCAGATATTCTCCGTTGCCGTCGGCAGGTTCAACCGGGAGCTTACAAAGCCCTTCATCTATCTTGTGCCTGAACCGCCTTTTCAGAAAATGATTTTCGCGCTTGCGGAATCGATGCCTACCGAGCTTCTCGAAAGTGCGCTGGTAATCATTCCTGTTTCAGTCATATTAGGCGCACCGGCATTCGTCTGCATTCTCTGCATAATTGCCAGACTCACTTTTTCGTTCCTTTTCATAGCGGCAAATCTTGCAATTGAGCGTATCTGGGGCGGTTCGCTTTCGAAGATTGCCGGTTTCTTCATCTATTTGCTGGCCGGTATTCTGCTGGCTCTGCCCGGCATAGCTCTTGCGGTCGTTTTAAGTATCAGCGGTATAACGCTTTTCAATTCGGATTTAACGGTGTTTATATCCCTCGCCCTGATGAATATACCGGTAGCTTCGCTGGTCATATATCTCTGCAGGAATGTTCTGCAATATGCAGAGACATAGAGCTATAAAAAAACGACCCTTCCGAAAGGAAGGATCGTTTTTATTTTCAGCCGCCGACGCTGCTTGTCTGCAGCACTTCAAACTGCTTTGAGCTCAAATCTATCGTTTTAATAAACACCTGCTTTTTAACTGCCTCGCCGTTTTCGTCGAAGGAGATGCTTCCGGTAACGCCCTCATATTTTAGGGTGCGCAGGGCCGCCGTTATCGCCTGCGGATCGCTCGAGTCCGCAGCCTTTATAGCCTCAACTATCATCATATAGCCGTCATAGGCTGTCGCCGACGCCGTAGAAGTATAGTCATTGCTGCCATTATCTTTAAGACGCTGCGCATCTTTACTTATCCATGTGGAATAGCTATCCGCAAATTCCGCCGAAACAGGGTCGGCTGACTCGCTTGAGTCAAACTCCGAGGCAAAGTATATTTTTCCGGAGCTTGTGCTCACATCGTTAAGAAGAAGCGCCGAATCCCAGTTTTCAAGACCTATAATCGGACAGACAAGACCTTCGTTTCTCGATTGGCTGATGAAATAAGACGCTTCAAAAGCGCCGGAGAGCATTACGACGAAGTCGGCATCGCTGTTGGAAATCTCTTTCGCAAGCGAACGGAAGTTCTCCTGTCCGAGCTGAAAGCTGAAATCCGTCACTTCTCCGCCCAGCTTTTTGAAGGCTTCCGTAAATACCTTGCCCGTTTCTTTCGAATACTCGTCTCCGGTCTGCGTAAGCAGTGCAGCGTGTTTCAAATCCATGCTGCTGGCGAAGTTCGCCATTATTCCGCTTTGCAGCGAATCTGTGCAGCACATGCGAAAATAGACGCTGCTGCCTTCTGTTGCTGAACGGCTTGAGCAGGAAACGCCCAAGAGCGGTATACCGTTTTCCTCAAACACCGTTAATCCTGCATTAGTCTCTTTCGCACTGTATGAGCCCAGAACCGCGCATACGCCTGACTTTACAAGAGCCTGCGCGGGAATTGTCGAGCCTTCTTTGTAATCCCCGCAATCCGCTTCCACGAGCTTAATATCGTATGTAACTCCGGCTATATCCACAGTCGGACAGACTGAATTTGCATAGCGAATACCGAGAGCCTCGCTTAGTCCGCCTTGTGAATAATCACCTGTGAGAGGTTCATACACGCCGATATATATTATATTTTTGTCTTTTTCGCCGCTTCCGAAAGCGCTTATTTTATCCCAACTGCCAAAACTGCCCAAAATAGCGAAAAGAGCGGCAAAAAGGATGAGTGCAATGAACGGCAACAGAATTTTTTTCATCCGAACTCCGATTTCTTGTTTTAATCTGTATTCCCAGATAATATGCCGATATGATACAACAAAACGGCATCGAAATCAAGGCGTTCCATTAAAATTAGCGATTCAAAACGCACTACATCATTTTGGGGCTTGTCCGCCAATCGGCGCTGCCTCTACGCTCCTCAACCGCTTTATATCCCAGAACATAGAGATCGTGCGCGCTTGAGCACAGCTCAAAAAGGCTTCTGCATTCTTCAGACAGCTCTTTTACAGACGCGGGTTTTGTTATCACGGGAACCGAGGCCTTGTCGTTGATAATTTTCAAAACGGCTTTCCCCGTTTCATTAGCCGCCAATATTCTTGCATAAGGCGGCAGCCCCTCGGCCTCTCCTTTCTTTATGCCCAAAGCGGCACAGAGGCACATACGCCTCAGACGCGAAAGAGCATATCGCTTGGATTTGGCCGCCGAGAGAATGCCGTCCAGCGAGCTTTCTTCACGCGCGGCTGCAAAAAGGCGGTTTCCCAGACCTTCTGAGTCGTCCGGAATGCCTGCAAAATCCTTTTCATTCATCATGCGAAGGCGCGATAGGACGGCGCTTTCAAGGTCCTCCATTAAAACGGGTCCTCTGCCCTGTTCCTTTTCACGCTTATACAGCACATAAGCATCTTTGGGAACATAGTTTTTTATCGGTCTTTCCATCGCAAGCATACTGCGTATATCGGAAGCGGAGCCGCCCTCCTCGTCATGTCCCGCGCCTGTCCTTTTGATTGTGAGAGGCTCCATTCTCAGGCGAAGCCTGTAAATTGCTTTCAGGTATTCCACTGCAAGAATGTTGTTCGGGCTTCCGAGATGATCGGCAAGGCTCCCGATGCTTCTCGACAGCGCCGCCTGCCTTGCCGCGGCATAAGAAATACCTGACTTGAGTTCCTCTAGTATTTCGGCGTCGAGAGCGGGGTCAATAAGCGCGGTAGCCAGTGAATTCAGAATTCCAAGGTCGCCGCATTCGCTGCCGAAACTGAGATAATCAACGCAGTTTAGCTCTCCCAAAAGACCTGCGGCGCCCATTGCAAAGCTTTCAGCGGAAGACAGCGCCCAAGGCAACGGAAGCTCGATAACAAGATCGGCACCGCATTTTACGGCAGCTTCCGCGCGCGCATATTTTGAAAATATGGCCGCTTCCCCTCTCTGAACAAAATCGCCCGACATTACGCAGACGACAGCCGTGTCACGCGAAACGGCCTTTTTGCTCTCCTCGATATGGAGTCTGTGTCCGTTATGAAAGGGATTGTACTCCGCAATTATTCCTATTATTTTCATTTTGGCTCCTTTTCGTCAAGTTATGTGGGAATATAACTAATAAATATTAAATAGGCTTGATTTTTTATGTTTATTTGGATTAAAATAACATGGTGTGTTATTCGAATATAATATAAGATAAGCTTATATTACATTCAAACGATAAGGATATCAACAAAGAAAGGGTCATTTATATGAAGATTTTGGTAATAAACGCGGGAAGTTCGTCCCTTAAGTATCAGCTTTTTGATATGGAAGGCGAAAAAGTACTTGCAAAGGGACTTTGCGAGCGTATAGGAATCGACGGTCACCTGAAGCACAGCCCTCTTATCGAGGGAAAAAAAGTCTTTGATGAAGACATAAGTCTTCCCACTCACGCGGAAGCTATTGCAGCCGTCATTGATAAGCTGACATCAAAAGACTTCGGCGTCGTTTCTTCAATGTCCGAAATCAACGCAGTCGGTCACCGTGTCGTTCACGGCGGCGAATTTTTCTCCTCTTCCGTACTTATTACAGACGAAGTTATGAAAGCAATTGAGGACTGCACCCCTCTTGCTCCTCTCCACAACCCCGCCAACATCACCGGTATCAATGCCTGTAAAAAAGTTATGGGAGATAAGGTCCCGCAGGTCGCTGTTTTTGATACGGCCTTCCATCAGACGATGCCCGGCAAGGCTTTCACATACGCTATACCCAAGGAATACTACGAGAAGGACAAAGTCCGCCGTTACGGCTTCCACGGTACCAGCCATCGCTATGTTGCCTCACGTGCGGCCGCTATGCTCGGAAAACCAATCGAGGAGCTTAAGCTCATCTCCTGCCACATGGGAAACGGCAGCTCCATCTGCGCTATCGAAGGCGGCAAAAGCGTTGATACCTCAATGGGTTTCACTCCGCTGGTCGGTCTTCCCATGGGCACCCGCTGCGGCGATCTTGACAGCGGAGTTATCCAGTACCTTATGAATAAATACGGCTATTCCATCGATGAGATGATGAACATACTCAACAAAAAGTCCGGAGTTCTGGGAGTTTCCGGCGTTTCGAGCGACTTCCGCGATCTCGACGCTGCTGCGGCAGCAGGAAACAAAGACGCAAAGCTTGCGCTTGATCTTTTCCATTATGATGTTGCGAAGGTCATCGGCTCTTATGCAGTTGCTATGAACGGCGTTGACGCAATTATCTTCACGGCAGGTATCGGCGAAAACAGCAAGGAAACCAGAGCCGCAATCTGCGAGTACTTTACTTTCTTCGGCTGCAAGGTCGATCCGGAGGCCAACTCAAAGCGCGGCGAGGAAATTGAGATTTCCACGCCGGACAGCAGAATAAAGCTCCTTGTTATACCTACAAACGAGGAACTGGTCATCGCAAGAGATACCGAAGAACTGATTAAGTAGTTTTATATAAAGCTCCCACCGGCAAAAACCGGCGGGAGCTTTATATTTTTAGTCAGTAGAATTCTTCCAGCAGCGCCTCGAACAGTCTGATGTGGTTTTCTTCGTCCATTATAATCCTTTCGAGCAGCACCTGAACATTTTTATCGCTTATTTGGGTTATTCGGGTTTTGTAATTTGCGATTGCCGCCTTTTCACATGCAATGTTCTCTTTCAGATAGCATTTCGAATTCGTTTCATAGCTTAAATACTGAGAGTTCCAAAAGATGCATTTGCAGCCCGACTGCACGGCTAAGCGCGGATTTCCGCCGAAGGCTTCAATGAGCTTCCCGATATATCCAAAATGCCTCATTTCAACAAGTGAAATGCATTTAAGCGTATCTGCGATTCGCTGGTTAGTCGTTACGATATTCTGGAATATATACACGGAAACCGCACTCATTTCGCTTACAATCCCAGCATAATCGTTTGTCAGAAGTGAAGCGTAATAAAGGTTCTTCCCGTTTGTTTGTACGGTAGGATAAGGAATCGTAAGTTCGCAGCTCATCATATTTTCATTCATATTTGCCTCCGTGTCAAAAAAACAGACTTCAGCTCAGAAGTCCTAATCTGATAAGATTATATGAGCAAAGATGCTTTCTGATGCCTGTTTTTCTCATAAGATGAAAATAGAGGGGACACAGCTTTAACTGTGTCCCCCTGCTGAATTATGATTTGGCTTATGCCTTGAGCTTTTTGATTTCTGCCGTCAGTATCGGAAGAATCTCGAACAAATCGCCGACAACGGCATAATCCGCAACGTTGAATATCGGAGCGGTCTCGTCCTTGTTGATGGCGATAATCGTCTTGGAGCTGCTCATTCCGGCAATGTGCTGGATAGCTCCGGAAATACCGCAGGCGATGTAGATTTTCGGACCGACGGTTTTTCCGGTCTGTCCGACCTGGTGAGAGTGGGCAATCCAGCCGGCGTCGACAGCCGCGCGGGATGCGCCGACAGTTGCGCCGAGAGCCTCCGCAAGCTCACGGATAGGCTTGAAGCCTTCGGGTCCGCCGACTCCGCGTCCGCCGGATACAATGATTTCGGCGCCTTCGAGGTCAACGATTTCACCGGCAGCTTCCTTGATTACTTCAAGCAGCTCTGTACGGATCTCTTCGGGAGCGACATGGATGTATTCCTTTATGACTTCGGCTGTGCGTGCCTCGTCAGGCGTTCCCTTCTTGAAAACGCCGGGACGGACCGTACCGATTTGGGGGCGGTGGTCGGGGCAAAGGATGGTCGCCATAAGGTTTCCGCCGAAAGCGGGACGTGTCCATGCGACGTTGCCGGACTCTTCATCTATGGCAAGCTGTGTGCAGTCTGCAGTAAGACCTGTCCTCAGGCGGCAGGAAAGCCGGGGACCGAGGTCGCGTCCTGTGTTCGTTGCGCCGATGAGGATGCTGGTGGGGCCGTATTTCTCAACGAGAGTATAGATAGCCTTTGCATATGCGTCCGTTGTGTAGTGCTTATATTCACTACCGTCAACAGCTATAACTACGTCTGATCCGTAAGCGGTTGCGGACTTTACGGCGGAGTCGATGCTGCTGCCGATAACGATACCGACGAGCTTGCCGCCCTGCTTGTCCGCAAGACCGCGTCCGGTTGTAAGAAGCTCAAGTCCAACGTTCTTTGCGGAGCCGTCTTCATTGGTTTCGATAAATACCCATAAATCCTTGGTTTTTGCTTCCATTTTCGTTTTCCCCCCCTTAAATGATGCCGTCAGCTACGAGCATGTCAAAGAGCTTCTTTGCCGTTGCCGCGCTGTCGTCTTCGTGGATTTTCACTCCGCCGCTCTTTACGGGAGGTGTAAAGGTCTTTTTGACCTTTGTGGGCGAACCCTTCAGACCGATTCTCTCTCTGTCCATAGCGGGCATATCGTCAGCGCAGAGCATTGCAATCTCGGCACGGTTCGCGGCCATTTTTGTCTTTATAGTGGGATAACGGGGATCAAAGGCAGGCTTTGTGACCGTTATTACGCAGGGTGCCTTGATTCCGATTACTTCGCAGCCTTCCTCAGCTTCTTTTTTGACCTTAATTTTGCCGTCTTCACTAAAGACTTCAAGAGCATAGGTCACCTGCGGCAGGTTCAGATGCTCGGCGATTTCGGGACCGACCTGAGCGGTGTCGCCGTCGATAGCCTGCTTGCCGCAGAATATGATATCGAACTTGCCTTCGAGCTCCTCAAGCTTTTTGATGGCGCAGGAAAGAATGTAGCTGGTTGCAAGAGTGTCGGAACCTGCAACAGCGCGGTCACATACCAGGTATGCCTTGTCTCCGCCGACTGCAAGGCACTCTTTGAGAGCGTTCTTAGCCTGATCGGGACCCATCGACAGAAGAACGACCTTTGATGAGGGATCTTTATCCTTAATTCTTGCGGCCGCTTCC
>Ga0074193_1000755_pt1 | contig 48781 bp, 31 predicted proteins | sample EPASupsiteHSE605_FD_64523 | JGI IMG/M metagenome (GOLD analysis project Ga0074193, IMG submission 64523) | Bioremediated contaminated groundwater from EPA Superfund site, New Mexico - Sample HSE6-05 | ecosystem: Environmental > Aquatic > Deep subsurface > Groundwater > Contaminated ...
TTGGGGAAGCTTTGACTTCAATGGAAGAAATCATTCCTAATTAAACAAGTGATGTGACCATCTCCACTTTTTGAGAATAAGTTTTTGAATATGTTTTTGGACACATTTGGTAATTTTTTTTTCTACCATATTCTTTGTTGAACTTTAACTGGATCCTTATTTCCCTTCAAAGGGAAAAACACTTACATGAATCTTACACTTCAATCAGTAGCTTTGTATTCTATCCAATCCTCTCCTTTTTTTGCTAAATCTCAGAGCAGTTTTATTTTTTCAACTCGTTTTATGAGTTTTATGTATTCTCATTCGTTTCATTCGTTTTATTATTCCAGATCACAACAGTATCCTGTTTTATTTCATCAAATGAAGTTTAATCGTTTTCTTACTTCTCCTGTATTTATTGAATCACAAAATTTTGCAGATTCATCATTTTCACAGACATTGAGATTATTCAATGCTGGAAACGTTGAACTTTCTCGGTGCATTTTCCGGAATTGTGTCAGTGGAGAAGCTCTGATTGGTGGAGGGCTTCATATAACGGGTACAAATTGTGTCATAAGTATTAGCTTTTGTTCTTTCATTAACTGTGAGTCCAAAGGTATTAATAAATCCAAAGGTATAGGTGGTGGTTGCGCCATATTGCCGCATTCGGGCAAAACAACCATTCTCTCGTGTTGTTTTCTTGAGTGTAGTTCTTCTACATCTGGTTTAGCGATTTATTTCTATGATGATCATAGCATACTTGAAGTTAATAATGTTTTGGCACAAGATTGCCCTAAGTTTTCTGCTACCGTTGGTTATACTATTTACCTCACAGCAGCGCTTTTTGTAAGCAATTTGAACGTTACAAATTGCAAAGCCACTCAATATCCAGGTTTTAATATGCAATTTGCAGGGCACAGAGCAGAACTCACATACCTCACATTATCACAAAATACTATTAGAAATGAATTATACCGGATGTGTCAATCAAATGAAACAAGAACATCTGGTGAATTTCACCATTGGAACATTTTGAATACATCAAAAGATTCTCGAAATCGGTTATCATTGGGGGTATATGAAAATTTGATAATTGAGCATAGTTATGTGATCTTTATGAATAATCAGATTAATACATCAATGGATGTTATGAACGATTTGGTTGTTTTTATTAACTGCATTTCTGATAGACCATATGAAAAGAATACTGATTCAAATGAGAGCGCTCTTGTTTGGGGTGATAATTGTTTGATTTCAAATCATGCTAACACATATGTTGGATCATCAGCTGTATATGCTTGTCCTATTGTTACTATCAAAAAAGGATTTCGATATGAGTTCTTTTTGTATTTATTAATAGTATTAATCGTTATAGGGTGGGTTTCTTATAAGAAGCTCAATGATGAAAGGCTTAAAAGAATAGACTCAGATGTTATTGGGGATAATGACTCACTTTTGAACAAAAATGGTGCTCATTTGATTCAAATGTAATAAACAAATAACATTTATTCTAATGGTTCGTTGATTGGATAAGCAAGAGGGGAGATGTCTCCATCATTTAATAAAGATATGTCATATCCTTTAGGCGGGCCAATTATTGTAGCTCTCCTTCTGGGAGCATGTTGCTTGGTTGGAGAAATTGATATCATACTTTGGGATTGCAAAAGCTTCTTTGGTTCATTTACGGGATTTGAAGTGATCTTGTTAAGCTGAGAGAAAGGTTTAACGTATTGAGCAGGTCTAATTGGTTTTTCTTTGGGTTTGGCATGAATAATACTGAGTTCATCTTCGTCATTTGTCGAATTTGTCACTCTTTGTTCATAAGAAACTAATCTTTGGGAAGCCCGTGCTTTTTTTTGACAACATTTGTACTCAGAAATGAACAAATCGTAATAATCATCAATTTCTAACTGTTGAACAAACTCCTTATGATGGTAGTTTGAGAGTAGCTCTGTTTTCTGTCTTTTTTTGCTTTCAAAATCCATAACTTTGTGATGAATGCCACTATTTGTACCCATATTTGTCATTGCAACACCCTCTTCCACAAGGGTCATATATCTTTCTCGAAGTAATTTAATCTTTTCTTGCTTATAAAAAAAATCTTCTTCAACACTATCAGATATTTCCTTTATCATCTCATTGTCTTTTTCTATGACAGCATTCATTAAATCAATTACAGAATAGATATCCCTCAATTTATTTTGCAAATACCCAACATCAGCAAGCAGTCTAACCTCTGTTTCAGTATTAACTTCATTTCTCAGCATATTTAACTCATTAGTTAGAATTTCATCCTCTATCTTCAGATCATTTATGTCTATTGACTCCTCATTTTCCATCTCCATTCAAGCTCCAGTTTATTTAATCGTTTTCATGTAAACAGTTTATTAATCGTTTATATCGGCAGCCGTTATTAATCAATTCTTGAAAATGAAAAATACAACTGGAAGTTTTGTTCCTTTTGTTTTCACTCAGAAGCAGCTGTCGCCATCGACATTTCTAAATGACATTAAGAACCAAAATGTTATTGAATTTGATAAATATCCGAAAGATTTTTATTCGAAGCTTTTGCTAAAACGATTTGAAACACTTCCCATGATTGATAATCATCCTATCCTCCAAAACTACAAAAAATATTTGGATGTGATTGAAAATACTTCATATGATAAGCTATTTGTCTCATCTCCAAGCGAGGTGTCAATTTTTTTGGAATATATCAAATCTAGGCTTATTCCAAAGATTAATATACCTATTGCAACATTTTGGCCCCCTTTTATTAGATTTGCCGACCCCAATTTTGAACTTTTTTATCACTTTTTAATAAAAATGGTTCATGAATCGAAGCAGCCGCTTAAAGTTCTATACTGGCTATCAGTGGCTGTTTTTCCTTCAGTGTTTACCAAGCCAACACGTCCGCCTATTTTTGCTGCTTGTAAGTGCATCATTCCAAAGAGAAAAGGTAGTTTCTGGGCTCTTATTGATGCTGATGGTCTCTTCCATCTATATACAATAACCAAGGGAGTTATGGTTGAAGACTTAAAGGCTCAAATGTTAAAAATAAGAGTAGCTTCAGATATGAAAACTATTGAAGTATTGGGTCAAAAAGACATGATCGTATCATCTTTTCAACCCATTGATCCTGCCCAAGTTGAATTATGGGCCAAAGTATTTGACAAGTCTAGACCTCCATTTCCTGTGTATATTACCAGCTTTTCTCTCCCAATGCCAGATTTATATTATGCTGGAGTTAACCATTTCATTGCTTGCTCAGATGCCACTGCTGCTAAAGCGTTGCTTGATCATAATATCTCCAATCCTTCAACATCTGAAGGCCATAATCTGGTCAAATCACTTGTTGATGTTTTTTCATATGCTTCAAAGATTAATTCTATTATCAATACCATTATTTCCCAATCAATGGAATCGCCAGATTTTCTTTTGGCCAAAGTATTGTATGAGCCATCTCATATGACAAATCTTTTTAAGATCTTATGTAATGACTATTGTGGAGGCTATATTAACGATTTTCTTCTTAAGATAATAAGATACATTGACTCAAAAGGAGATATTCTTATCCTTGATTCTACAAACCTTCCTAATTTTACAGTTGTTTTCTTTTCCGTGATTAAGTATATACTATCAAGTGCATCATTGATACCTCCACAGATTATTCATTTCTTAAGTGTTTTAAGATCATATCTTTGTCTTAGAATTAATGATAGATCTGTTGTTTATGAAATCCTATCTTCATACTTCTTGAAAGGGTTTGTATGTGAAATAATTAAGGCACCCGAAACTGTTTTGCCAACAGGCCAAAAATTAACTCATCCTCAAGTGTTCCCAGTTTTCTCAAATCTTTTATATGAAGCATTTTCGATGTCTGAATTTGCAAATGTTAACCCCCTTCTTCTTCAATGGCAAAGTAGGCTTAATTCTCATGTCTATCCTAAACTTGAAGAGTTTTGTTATTCAATATCTGTATTAGATGCTGATGTGACATATGATATTCCGTCAGCTGAAAGACTCGCTAAATCTCTCGAAGATATAATGAAAACAATTGGAGGCCATCATGAAAAGTTTGTCGAGAAGTATTCTATAATAAATTCTCTCGAGAATGAAAGACATTTACCTACCCTTATCGGATGGAATTTTGCAACAGCATTATCATCTTTCTTTAAGCATTGTTGGGACCAAAATGAACCTGCTCAAGAAATCGATGAGGAGATCATTGAGGAGGAATCTCAATTAGAAGTAATGATTCCATCTGATGAAAGAAATTCAAATTCTATTGAAGAGAATGATATTGTTTTAGAATCACCGAAAATAGTACAACCTCCTTCACAAGTACTCCCAATTGAAGAATCAGATAGTGAAAGTCCAGATTCACAGGATTCCAAAGATGATAAAGCTGAATCACCAGAGAAACCAAAATCCCATCGACATAAAAGGAGGCTTGTAAAAGCCGAACTCTCTCCTAATAAAGAGAACGGTATTGTCAGGAAAATTGTTAGAAGGGATCCTAATGAAGAAGTTGATCCATCACAACCAAAGAGGAAGTATTATAAGCGGGTTGTTAAACATGTACCAAGGAGCGAAGTTTATGGAAAGTAAATTTTCTTAAACAGTATCTAATTTATTAACATAACTATTAACAACATCAACAAACCCATTTAATATCGCTTCATTGATTATTTGGTGGAAGCTTTCGCTTCCATCAAATGATTCGAGAATGGTAATCATTGCTTCTTCTGACATCCTTTTTAGCTTTCGGCTCATATTTTGAGCGAATGTTTTAAACAATTTGAATATGTGTAACTCTAAAAAAAATGATAATGCTGTTATCGGAGAGATATCGATGAAAGCACATATCAAAAAAAGAATATGAAGGGACAATTTTAAAGAACTAGAATAAGCCAAGCTGAATAACCTTTCAATTAACCTATTATTAATATATAATCGGAATTCCAAACAATCAGTGGCAGCAAACAATATATTACTTGAATATTGTATCAATTTCTCGTCATCTATGAATAGATTCTCGATAACAAAATTGTATAAAGAATTCTCTTGAAATAGAGAATATGCTTCGGTTCGATATTGTGAAAATGTTTCAAGAAAAAAAGTGAATGAAACACGAAAATCCATAGAGCCTAATGATAATTGTTGCCAATTTGGCAAATAATCACCAATATCAGAATAAATAATAATACTATTATTTGAAAAAAACCTTGAAAGGATATCCATTAACTTGCTATCTGATACCACTGGCAAGAGACTTAGAAAAATACTGCTCAAACAATTCGACAAACGGGGATATTCTGTGCATTTATACAGCAAATCGGTTATCACATCAATCTTTTGTCCATCTTTCAGCAATTCAGATATAGCCTCGAAACCACCTATTCCTATAAACCTTGAAATATATTTTTCATCAAAGAAAATAATGCGAGTCAATATACGCCATGATTCACACATCACATTAAACTTGAAAAAAACGTCAATATCTGTGACGTCAAAGCAATTATAAATCATGGAATCAGGATACTTGATTATTTCCAAAAAAACTGCAATTGAAACATCCACATTAGCATATAAATCTAAATTATGCATTAATTTCATAACAATCTCCCTTCTAACACGAAAAACATTTTTTCTGCAGAAATCATTAAGATAATCAAGATCTTTCTCCAGCAAAAAATCAAACTCACCATCGATCTCGTCTCTAAACCCATTTCTTGCCATTTGGAGCTCCTTTTTCCGAATTTTTAAAATTTCATTTGTAAAAGACATTAATGAATATGTACACACCAGACTTCTTCAAATCCGAAGATCCTGAGATCGAAAATGTATGTGTAGTATACGGAGGCTCAGTTTCTGAGGTAAAGTCCGGAAATCTAGGACAAAAATTAGGATTAAATTCATTACGTACTAATCCAACTAATTTCCAATTTGGTCAAGGTGTTCACCAACAATACCCTAAACCAACAATTAGTTTACTTGGAAACCCTAAGAGAGCCCCAAAATTAGAAGTAACTCAAACAACATTTTTTGAAAAATTGATATCCGAATCAAAACCAAGCAGAAAGCATAGATCCAAGAAATTAAAAGAGAGAGAAGAGTTTTTCGGCCTGGTATGCAGCTTATACATGATGATGAAGTAAACAATGCTTTATTCCTTGACGTTGGAATCGTAAGGATAATTTTGAGAGATAATTGTTATCTGACAATATTCAATTAAATTCTTTATATGATTCTGAAAGGGTTTGTTATTGCATGTTTTCCATTCTTCCAACAGTGTAATCAGAGAAGATTACTGTCAGAAGAGTGTTTAAACGAGTCTATTATCTCAGGAAGATCATTTGCATCAGGAAATGTAACATTATTTGATTGTTCATTCTCTAGGCTTCAATATCTGAGTGGGAATGGGGGCGTCATCTTTTTAGCAGCTTCATTTATTTTTAGAGTTTATTCATGCATGTTTTATTCATGTTTGGCAGATTTTGGAGGAGCCATCCACATTACTGTTAGTGATTCTCAGATCTCGATGATTTGTGCTCATAGATGCAATGGGATTCAATATTACCATTTTGGATATTTAAAGGCAACAGGAAATAATTTGGTTGAATACCATTCAATGTCATCATGTTCCAACAATTCAATTGGTATGATGTCATTATGCACTGATTATGGCGATCAAAGCTTATGTAACATGAATAGCTCATACAACAAAGGTTCTCATTATTCTGGGATATATATGGGAAATCCAAGTTCACTCTCAGGGATTCATTGTACTTTTTATTTTAACCAACCCAGCGGTCACTCTTGTATCACATTTATCGCATATAGTGGTACTTTGTCATTTTGTAATGTCGTATCAAACATTAGTCCTAATGGATTCGGAATTGTTTTTGTCAGGTCTGGGGCATATTACCTGAAGTATTGCATTTTTAATAATAACTCAAACACCCTTTTCCATGTTGATGCAAATACTCTCAGTGTTTCTGATAGTTTCATTAATCACACAGGAACAAAATTTATTGGAGCAGTAACCTATTCCCAAAACAATACATATATTGGTTTATCTACTTACCAACAAAAGTTTTTCAAATCATTCTATTGTTATGCAGATCAACCAAAAAATGAAATCTTTCAATCCTCTCCATATCGATCATATGATGAGAAATGTGAAATTCACACCGAACCTGTGTATATCGAACAGAATAGGATTGGTTCTGTTTTTTCTTATAGCTACCTTTTTTTACTAAACACATGATCTTTTACAGGCTTTTGCACGTTAATCATTTTCTATTAAAATTAAATAATTTATATTGTTTTACAAATAACAAACAAAATGAGTGATAGACTAGATTTTAGTCGGGAGCTGTTTTGTAATTTGGGTCTTTTTTCTGTAGATATTTTTGATGTTAATATTAATTATTTTGGAGATTCTTTTTGTTCGGCATTTTATAATGAAAAGGTTTTGAAATCTAAGATATCAAATATTCATTACGATACAATATCTGAATTTTTTAAGAGAATGATTCTTTCTTTGTCAGGATTAAGTGGAAACTTTTATATTGACTTGGAAACATATGAAAAAGTATATTTAGGATTATGTATTCCAATAATGAGAATTGGTTATTGCTTTTTAGAGAAATTAATCGGATATTTTGAGAGTCTGTTTAAAAACATTTTTCGAAAAATGGATGAATCTGATTTATGTTTTGAGAATGAGATTGATATGATATATTTCCTATCTTCTTTTTTGTCATCAATATGCCACATGATTGACTTGGCATCGGATAAAATACAAAAAAATATCCGGATTTCTAGAATTTCTGGTGATATTGCGAATTTAATCAATAGTTTGACAAATATTGCCATTGAACTCCATTGTTTTTTCAACAATCATGATGAAGAAATAATCAAAATTAATACATATGGCTTCATATCTAATTATAAATATATATCATCTGTGTTTAACGATTTAATGGAATATATTAATTGTGTGAAATCTGCAATTCTTCCATATTTTCGTATTCAATTCCATTCAGAGCTCCAAAGAAATTTAGTTAATAAGCTAAGCACAATTTCGTATGATATCTTTTCTTCCTTGTTTGTATCAATGATTATTACAAGATCATCTCCACAAGACTTTGCTAATTGTATTGAGAGCCACCTGAATATCTCGAGTACTTTGTTTTCTATTAACAAATATATTTTGTTATTCTTTCAAACAAGAGAATCATTCAATTCTACCAAAGAAACATTGGACCGATCATTTATTTTAATGGAAAAAGAAATGATGACAATTGCTCATGGATTGATTAAGATTGACAATTATTTGCACAATGATCAATTTCAAATGATTTCGAATAATTTTTCCAAATCATTGGAAACACTATATAGTATTTCTCCATGTCTTGACAATATTTTGAGCCAAATATCTTATAGTAATGCGTGCACAACCTTTTTGAATTCAAAACAGCTATTGATGAGCAATAGCATAATTAGTGATCATTTAGAAAAAATATTTGATTTATTTCTATACTCAAATACCGAAAATTGTACTTATGAGATTATTGAAAACCAACAAAAAAATCTTTTTAGTATTATTATTCCTTTTATTAATGATTTTGTTACATCAAATCTAATGATTAAAAGCAAACTTTTGTTGATGGTTAATTTGATTGAAAAATCTTCAAAAGATCTAAAGTATAATTTCAATGAGGAATTATCAAGAGCCCGTTATTCTTTGTCTTTGGTTGAGCTTTTTTATGTATTTATTGATTTAAATGGTAATGAATTCCCAACGAAAGCTCAAACAAAAATGATTATTGAAGTGTCTAGTTTTCTGGTACATATAATTGAGTTCGTTAATAAAGAACTTCCAGAACTATTAGAGGGGTTTATTCCACTCCTTGATTTGTCAAATCCATGTGTGAGGATATATTCCTCAATATGTGAGCTTTACAAAGGTATTGTTATTGAATTCTCTGAGTTCATGTCAATAAATAAATTTGAAGAACACCATAAACTTTTGCATTATATAAGCTTATCATTCAAAATTCATCCTATTCTGCTGTCTATGTCTTTTTCTCTGGAAAAAGACTCAATTCCTATGTATATTTTCCCATTATATGAAAAGATAGATCATTTTACATCAATCATACCACAGCTTAATTTTGTTTTTGTTAAACTTCTCAACTCCATTGCATATTTGGTTTCCTTTTCCCTTTTTGAGAATATTCAGATGTTAAATGATACCATACACCACGCTTCAGCTTTAAGTGGAATAGATTCATCACCTTTGATTCCTCTATTGGAGTACATGATGTCATTTGTTTCTTCTCATCATGTTGATTTTTCTGGGATATTTACCCCATCAGATTTCCATTTTTCCAATATCAGATCATATGAATGCATATACAAAACGTTTGATGATTTGATTCCTTGGATCACTCTTATTATTAAAGACCAATGTTGGTCATTACATTATTTATCTTCGAATTTTATCAATTTGCAATATTTTCTCCAATTTTTTTCCAATACAAAATTTTTTAATGCATTTTCTATGGATTTGGTGACGGAAAACATAATTGGAATTTTCCTACTCCATGATATTCATGAAGTTACGAATACATATAAAATGATCAATTCTTGTTTGTCAAATGAAGATAGTTTTAACATTGATTTGATCATTAAATTTTCAAATATAATTGATCAATTATGTTATGATATTGAGTATGTAAATGATTCTTCAGCTTTTATTGAGTATTTAAGGGCGAAGAAGGCTGAGTTATCTAATTCATTAAATGTTTTATCATCAAATGATAGCTTAAATGGGATTATTAAGGATATTGTTGAATCATGTGGGATATTTGAAGAGGTATGTGGGAAAATGAGTGATTCAATTTTGGAAACATTTTCTTGGAAAAAATTGGACTATTTTGTTGATATATCAGGCGTTTCCTTAAAACCAAACTATTTTACCGAAGACAGTACAAAATTTTCAGATATTAGATTGGATATCGAATCTCCATCGTATAGTGTTTTCAATGCGAATGTTCCGATTTTTAATGAGAATATATATACCATTGTTTATGAAACAAAGATATCTCCACCATCTAATCGCCTAATTCGTTATTATCCAACTCTTAAATGGAATCGATTTGTTAAGACGGATGATATTTTTATTGTAATACCTTTTGAATCAAAATCCATTATTCAGTTTTCTCCAATCAAACAGTATCAAATTTCCATACAAGCAACCTATTCTTCGTCTACAGCACCAAACATAGAAAACACAGAGAGTACATGTATCGATAATGGAACCCAATGTGACACCATCATTTCTCAAATTCCAAATCATGATGCAACAGTTGAAATGAATCCCAATGAAATCATTGATAAACAAAGTATTAGTCCTGACACAATATCACAAGTCAGTGATTGTAAAATAGATGGAGTGGAAGTATTGGCCGAGGATTTGGTACAAGAAACTGATCAAGGGAAACCTGAAAGTTCAAATTTTGATTCCAATAATAATGATTTATTGCATATTATTGAATCAGAAATTATCTCAGATATTGATACTGAAAATGACACGAATGAAAAGAATATTAGCTTTCAAAATGATGAAGCTTTATTTAATGTTCAAAATAACAATGAACCAGTATTTGCCTTTCCTGGATTACCTGATTTACCATTAATTAATCCAGAGATTGGTGATGAAAAATCCCAAAATAACGGATTTATTGGAAAAGGTCTATCAGATAGCACTCTTCCAAATAGCATTCTAATTGAAAATGATACATCTAAACCACAAGATCCATTTTATGATTTACCTACACTGCCAATACTCAGTTCTCTTTCTGATTTTTCCGTTCCAACTGAGTTTTACTCCCCCATCTCAGAAGATCATAATGATAATCTTCCATCACTTCCTGATCTCAACACTCTTCCAAAACTCACATCACCATTCTCATCACACACCTCAAAAGATCATAATGATAATCTTCCATCACTTCCTGATCTCAACACTCTTCCAAAACTCACATCACCATTTTCATCGCACACCTCAAAAGATCTTAATGATAACCTTCCATCACTTCCTGATCTCAACACTCTTCCAAAACTCACATCTCCATTCTCATCGCACACCTCAAAAGATCTTAATGATAATCTTCCATCACTTCCTGATCTCAACACTCTTCCAAAACATGCATCTCCATTCTCATCACACACCTCAAAAGATCTTAATGATGATCTTCCACCACTTCCTGATCTCAACACTCTTCCAAAACTCACATCTCCATTCTCATCACACACATCAAAAGATCTTAATGATGATCTTCCACCACTTCCTGATCTCAACACTCTTCCAAAACTCACATCTCCATTCTCATCACACACATCAAAAGGATTTGTAGATCAAAGCCATTCAAAACTATTCTCTAGTTCGTTTTCATCGACATCTTCGCAAGAAACCATTATTATTAGTGATTTGCCATCAATCAAAGAGGAGGTTTCTGTTTTTGTTATAGCATCAGATGATGAGAACCAAGAACAATTCTCAGATGATAATGAATGTATGTTAGAGGAAGAAGAGAATTCTTTCGATAATAGAATTGGTATAGCCTCAACATTAAGTTCGATGAAAACCAAATTATTGATAATTGATGAATTATGTCACCAAATTGTCAATCATTCATATCAGCAGGATCTGATTAATACACTTTTTTCAACGACTTTGTCGATTGAAGAAACATTTATTAATTTGAAACAACAATATTAGTGTAATAAATTTAATTAATAATAGAGTTTTGCATTGCAAATGAATTTTTCTTTGGTGCTTAAGTCCCTTAGTTTCATACAAACCTGTTGCCTGAACTCATTAATAGAGACATGTTTGAGTGTAAATGATGATGTCTCGGATTCTGGAGGGAAATCAACAGAATATTGATCACATGACAGTGAAGAATCTGAATCGCTTTCATATTTCTTCGATCTCTTTGGTGTTGATGGTTTTGTTTCATCATTAATCTTTGGTGGAGAAAACTTGATTCCTGGCAACAACTCAGTGAGTTCTCCAGACGATTGAAGCTTTTTGAAAAACGCGTTACACTGATAGCCAACTCTTCCACATATTTTTCTCGCAAAGAGACCCCAGTGCGATACATCCCCTCCTTCTTCTTCAAGGGCTTTGATAAACTTCAATTTTTCATCATTAGACCATGGTCCATTTTTCTTGTTCTCACCAGGCATCACATGGCGGTAAAAAAAAGCATTGGGATTGGCATTCATTTGGTTCCATGATTGCTGCTTGCATGGTGCCCATGTCTCAAAACCAGCCGGAAGCTCGGTCTCATTTTGCTTGATCTCTGAGCCAATGTCAACTTGGCTGCGGTCAGCAACAGGTGATGAGCAGCAGTCATATTGCTCCATTCTAATAACTAGTTTCGCGGCAAACATCATAAACTAGTCAATATTCACAACGATAAATAAATTGCCCGCCAAATCTAAAATAACAAACAACATGTAGATGACTGGATATTTCGGTAGGGCCGGGGCTTATTCTTATCCCCCTTTGGCTTATTCCTCGGGCCTCCAAGGGCTGCTCCCAACTCGTGCAATCCTTCACTTCCAGAGAGTTGTATTTGAGAACTCCGTATTATTGCCGAAGATAATTCTCCCCCGTTGCCATCATTTTGTTCCTCCTCCGGACCGGCACTACCATACTGGGGATACTCTTCGAGAATTAGTACTTCGGGAATCGGCTCACTTATATAACCATCTTCTGTCATCAATTTTTTTAACTCTGTTTTGTTTTTCAATGATTTATTTTCATTTTTTGAATGAGTTCTAAACCCAGAAAAACGAAGACAGATCCACAACAAACTGAGGCCCCTGCCGAAACCAATGACGACTCTATTCCCAAATGGGCAATGCAGCAAATAAGACCAGAAGATGATCCTTTTCATGATGACTTTGAAGTAGAAATTGTACCAAAATAGTAGAAAATTCGTTTAAAATAATCGTTTTTGACACTTTTTCTAATGTCTTATCTTTCTCCCAGCCAGATCCGCAATCTTTTAGACTCTCTAATAGCTGAGTACGAAACACTTTTAGAAAATCGAAACAAATTGGAGGTTGATTGCAACAAACTCAAGGAGTACATTGAAGTGCAAATAACTCAGATTAACGCCCTTAACAACGATTTTATCAAACTGAAGGACGAGAATGTTGGGACTGTTAACTACAATCAAGGTCGCGGAAATCAGCTGCCTCAGCAAATGGATCAGCAGGCTGATGACCAGGGAGAGCAAGATTGGGAAGTTCAGCCAATGATACCTGTTGAATCGATTAAGGACCCCATTCACGTTTCACTGGTAGCTGAGATTGTTGATGTATCAATTATTTGTTCAACTGCTTTCAGTCCAGATAATTCTTGTTTGGCAATTGGAAGCAACAAAACCCTGCGCGTTTATCATATAATTAATGATAATTTTGTGTTCCAACATACAATTGCAGATTCATCAGATGGCCAGAATAACCACATTCGCTCTCTAGCCTGGTCGCCTGATAACAGGTATGTTATTTGTGGAGGAGAGGACCACTACATGCGTGTTTTCGATATCATGAACAACACACTCGCAGCTTCGATCCTTGTTGGAAAGGGAGAGGTTTCTGGAGTCCAATGCGACAAGGGCGGGAAGTTTTATGCCACTGTTAATGGTGATGGCGCTGTATCTTTTTGGGCCTATGATTCCAATCAGCTCTTATGGACAGGGATTCGAGAAGACGCCAAAGATACTCTTGCCACATGCATTTGTTTCTCTGATGATGATAAGCTAGCAGCTGTAGGATACGGCGATAATTATTTGGCTATTTGGGATATTGAATCTAAGAAGATTGTCTACCAACTTGAATGCCATTCAGGTGGTGTTTATTCAGTGAAGTTTGTTCCAAAGAACAAGAAGATCATCACTTCTTCTCTTGATTCCACAATTAAAATATGGGACTTTAACGCCCAAGACAAAAACTATTCAATGACGTTGTTTAAGACTTTGAAGGGCCATACTGATTATGTATTGACTCTTGATGTTGATCCTTCTGGGAAATGGTTACTTAGTGGATCAAAAGATCTTCATGCAATACTTACATACATTGAAACCGGAGATATGATATACAGAATCAAAGCCCATACTAATACTATTATTACTGCATCGTTCAATACACAAGGCACAACATTTTGCACAGGCTCTGGTGATCAGTCGGTTAAGATATGGTCGATTGCCGAAGCTGATTCTGTTCAGTGATTAAAACGCATTTTCATCAATGCTTTTTTGTAATATCTAATTGAACAGCTGTGTTTAACACTGTGTAGTTCAGGTCTGGAGTTGAACCAAGAGATCTCCAAGTAGGATAGAAAAGTCTATGAGTGATATCTTCCTGTTTTGTATAATAATAATAAGGACTAAACCATATGAATACAATTATTGATGTTAGGAACAAAAATGTGATTATGAAAGATTGAAAATACTCGCTATTAAACCTTTGAAGGTTCACGGCCATTAAACATAAAAGAAATTCAAGAGGTATTGCATAATGATATGCAAAACAAGCTCTCCCAATTAAGGAAAATGGGAGCCAATTTGCAAGATACCCAATCACTAATGTTGATACAAGGTTATTCCCACTAAATGAAAAAACAGCCACAATGAAGGATAAGAAAGAAAGAATGTGTGATACTGGATTAAACATAGCACACATTAATGCATTAGTCTCATGAATAAAACGCACTGGTCTCCCAATACCAAGAGGCCATTCATACCATGAAGATGAACTGGGGTGTTCCGCTGGGACTCTATTTGTTGCTAAAAACGTCATTGTTGTTAATTCTATTGTTCTTATTGCAATTGATTTAACATATTCAAGAATTCCAATTTGTTTTATAATTGGAGGATCATTAACTAATGTTAAATAGTACGAGTAGTTCAAAGAAACATATGTTTCGTCTTGTCCATGATGTTGCAAAATTATCACATGAGCTGCTGTAGTTGATAAATTACAAAAAACATACCCAAATAATAAAATAAATATGCGAGTAATCTGGGTTCGAAATGATTCAGATACAACAAAACTCCAAAAAGCACTAAACACTAATATTCCTAAAGCAGTGTGCTTTATACTGGCCGTTAGACCAACAAAAATTGAGTGAATTATTAGAGAGATCCACCATCCTCTACTATATACGAGGGTCCTTGCATTAATAAAAAGAGACAATATTGATAATGCAGCAAAAAAATGAAGTATCGCATCAATTAACGAATATTTTGAATGCAAGAAAAAGGATCCATCAAGGGATAAAACAAAAGAGCATCCAAATGAGATAGCAGTATTACACCCCATGAATCTAATAGCAAAAAATAACACCGCCGGAACAAGACTCCCACAAAATGCAGGAGGAATACGCAATTTTGTATAAGAACAATTACCCCATCGTTCAGAAACCCTTGGTTTGCAATTAAAATCATGCCCTATCATTTTAACAGAGGAATATAAAAATAATCTACCGAAAGCTGGATGAATATCAAAAAAGAACTTCCTACTATTATACTGCTCGGCAAAATATGCAAAATATACCTCATCGAAAACAACTTTATCCGGGAAATCAATCTTGTGAAATCTTACAGAAAACGAAGAAGCCAGAATGATAAAAACGGCTAAAATATCTAATAATCCAAATTTTATCATCGGAGGAAGACTTTTCCCGCCCCCAAACACCTTAAATAAAGGTGGGAGAAAGTTAAACTCATCAAAAGCTTGTCTCATTAAAAATGGTGATAGTATTATCCTTAAGGTTGGTCCATTTATAAACAATATGACTGGAAAAACACAATTTAATATGCTGGAGAACAACGCTCACTACAATATATATTTGTGCGAGATGAATGAAGGGTTCATATACCACTATTTGCATTTACTTATTCATAGAGTTTCGTAGAATGAATATGGAAACCATTTGGCCATAATATATTATATTTTGATATATTCTCTTATTCTAGAATACTATAATGTTGGCTCAAAATGAATGTATGAAAGCGGATGGGAAAATGCGCTGGACTTCCCCTCCATAATGATTGGAAACAACATATTGGTATTTTATCAAGTATCCTTGAGTAAACTCAAGAAAGATATCATGATCAAGTAGTTTTTGAGAAATCTCCTCATCATGAGTAGATAGTTCCTTTAATTTGATTAAAAACTGAATAGAATTAGCAGATGCTGAAGATCTGTTAGGAGATGAAGATTCCGAAACTAGCATTGGAACATAATTATCAATGATATGAAGCAAAAAAGGTCTATGCTTAATCACTGAAAACAAAAATCTAAAGAAAGATGACATTAGATTTGATGAATCTGGGAAACTCACCATTAATCTGAAGAAGTATTGAATATTAGGAGAAAAGATAAAGCTATCATAATCAAATGGTTTGATTTCAATCATTTTTGAGAAAAAATCTAGAATAGGAATGATTGAAATTGTTAGTGATGAACAATGGTCATGCAAAAACGAAAAAGCATTATTAACCAAACCATGCAATTTCTCATAGGTAATTTCACAACAAACTGAGCTAATTGCTTCCCAAACATAAAAAGAAGAACACTTTTCGTTGATTATTTTGTCGCATAAAGCAGTGCAGATTATACTTGAAGTAAATGATTTTGAAAGCTCCCTTGTCCCTACAGAGAGAGATATAATACGACACAGACTATTTATTATATCATTATCACATGAAGATGAAAGTTCTTTAGCCAAAAAACAGGACAAATTTGAATCTTTGAGAGCAAAACGAGTTATCTGATATTCAGGATATGTCATTATATACTTAAATAATTCAATAACACTTAGATTTGAACAGTGTTGAAGAAGCATAAACAAAAACCCTGTGGACTCAGCTGCTTTGGATTTATTTACTCTTAAAAAATGCATAAATATGTGAGAAAACCTACTAATAAGAATATCTGACACAAGTATTTTGGGCATAAGTACAGTAACAATAGAAAAAAAAAGATTATTTCCAGATAATGCAATAAGTAAAATATCATTTGGCTTTGTAAATAGTAAAAATGCTTTCTGTGAAAGATCTGTGTCTTCATTAGAAAATATTAATCTTAATATTACTTCAATGTGTTGAATAAAACTGCTGTTAGAAAAAAAATATACAATTCAGATGAACATTTCCCATAATCTCGAATTAAATAAGATCTTTCATGGGATTCTATATAGTCTTCAATGGATGAAATGCTAATATGCTCATCATTTGAAGATTCAGTGACAAAATCATCAAACATGAGTTTAGCTGTATCGTATTTGATCAGTTCGGTGATGTTTCAATTTGAAAAACATGATGTGATAAAGCTCCTGAAGCAGTGATTCTGTTTTTCGGATTAATTTCCAGCATTTTTGATAGAAGATCAAGGATACCATCATCAATACAACCAATTGTTCTTTTCAAGTTTTTTTTGGTTAAAGATGCTTTTTCCACTTCTGAATTTGCATCACGTTTCGATATTTTGTTGAAAATCATTTTTATCAGTTCCTTTTCGTCATCACAATGAAAAATTGGCTTTCCAGATAGCATTTCTACGATTATGCATCCCATGCTCCATAAATCAACAGAATAGTCATAATTTGTCTCTCCAAGTAGTATTTCTGGCGCTCTGTACCACAAAGTTATCACATTGTCAGAAACATTTTTTGATGGAATCCTTGTATATCTGCAAAGTCCAAAATCACATATTTTAGCATTATTATTTGAATCTATAAGAATATTTTGTGGTTTCAAATCTCTATGAATGAATCCTTTTTTGTGAATGTATTGCAAACCTAAAAGAATCTGTTTTGAGATCCTGATTACCTGTGAATAAGATAAATGATTCTTTGCCGTATATTTCGATAAATCACAAGGACAATACTCGAATACCAACTGTATTTCCTTCGTACTTGCTAGTATTGAATTGCATCTCACAATGTTTTCGTTTTTAAAGTTATTATTTGCCTGGATTTCTTTAATTGCAGTAGGTGGAATTCCTTCAACAGAATCATTGATTTTAATATATTTAACAGCTACGAACTCGTTTGATGATGTATCAATGCATTTATAGACAGATCCATAAGATCCTTTTCCAATCTTGTATAATTTCTTTATCATTCTATTAATCCATCAATTAGAATTGATGGGTTTTGCCATCATCGGCAAATCAATGATAAAAAATGAATGAATGACTATTAAGTGGGAAATACTTAACTCAAATACTGATTTTTAATGATAAACAATAAAATGGAAAGGTTTTTCTTTTTACCGCCCACTTTTTGACAGAATACAATGAATTCTACAGTCCTCTTTCTTCAACATCAGTCATTATTGTTATCACCATTCATTACAAAACCTGTTTATTCACAAAGTGATACTCTAAGTGTTTTTTCGTCCTATTTTAATCATTTTGTTTCTTCTGTTCTGGTTACAAATAATGAGTTTCTGCGTTTTCGTGTTTATAAATGCAAATTCTCTAAAGCTTTGCAAACAAGTATTGTTGTCAGTTCCCTGAGTTTTATATATAATACTGTTACATTCTCAACAACCATTTCGGTAACTGACAGCGTTTTTATGGATATTCAATCAACACTGAGTGCTGGTGCTATCAAAATGATAACTACATCGGCATCTTTAACAGTTCAATACTGCTATTTTGTTAATCTTTCATGCCAAAGTGAGAATGTGACAATATTTGGCCCAAAAAGTTATTTCAGAGGCGGACATGTTTGCAATTTTAAAGGATCATCGATTTCACTTAATTATTGCTGTTATCTTAACAAAATTGAAGTTACAAACTTTGAAATACATGCTATTACTTCGATATGTTCGAATAATCACACAATTAATGCATTTGGTTTTGTTGTTGAAGGAATAAGAATGAGTAGACTAATCGAAGTGTTTCATAATAGTGTGTTTTTTAGCAATCTTAATTTTTCCAATGTTTACTATGGTGTTCATTGTAGCTGGGAGCCGCCAAGTATTGACTTTAGATATATACACGCAACAAACTCAAAAATCCCTTTATATCTCGCAACAACATCATCAGGTTCGTCAAAACTTACATATGCAAACTTTCTTGATTCATCAATCACACTGTCTTTTAGCAGGAGCTATCATATTTGTAATTATTTAGTATTTATTCGATGCACCTTAACAATTCAAGTTTTAAATTCAGCTACATATTCTCTTCAGAACTCATTTTCAGACAAACAAATACACTCTCAAATTATAGTTTCTTCTGGAATTATCACATACTCTCTATCTGGATATCCGATATGCGATGGATTTACCCACACACACATTGAACCTACTCCATTTAGTGAGTTCTATAAAAGCTCTCGAAAGATTGTAATCTCACTTTTTCTATTTAATTATGTATACTAAGATTCTTTACTCATAATTATTACTATTATTATATGAAATGCCTAAATATTCAATAATTGAAGGAGCTTTTAGCAAATATCAACAATATATGAGATGATATCAAAATGCAAAAATGCTGATCAGAAGTATACTCATTACAAAGCAAGAAAAAACTTCAATAATCAATATTAATTCAATAATCCAAAGATAATGGTAGGAAAGACAAACTTGCTTTTTTCTCATCCTACTAATCAAGATCCATATGAAAATAACAAAATAATCTTAAGAAGAATATATATGTCTTAAAATCTCTCTGAATCCTTTTTACTAATGTATATCATGTTTTGCGATCCTAATTTATTGTTCTTCTAGCAATCAGCCCCCATTTAGACTAAACAATTGGATTTTTGTTGAATATACCCTTGAACCATCCGATTAGGTCATAAAATCTCCCTAGTTTTTCCATATTTGATTGTATTTTTCCCCAAATACTGTCTTAATTATGATAGGAAACCTTCATCAAGATTTCTCTGAAGCTTCATTTTGGGAAGAATACTTGAATTGAAGAGTAAATGGAGAATGTGATATACAATCCACCGACATAAAATTACTAACTCGCTTTTTCAAGGACACATTACCATTTTTAATATAATTTCTGGAACTAGAAGCATCAATAAATAATAATAATAAAACAAAACCCACATAAACATTTTTGCATTCCCATAAAATTAGTCATGGTTCAAATAATCCACATTTTAGATCATGAATATTTCAAAGAATATAATTGAAGAATTAACAACGTTTTGGTTCAATTATTTCATTCAATTTTCTCCATACTTTTAATAGAAGATTCTGTTATTTGATTAATGAGGGGGGAGGTTATTTCTTTTTCCATTTTTCCATGTTTGGTTTTATTATGGACTCGCTTTCATTGGATTTCTTACCAAATTAGCCATCTTCATGGATTTTTCACCAAAATTTTCAACTTTATTATCGATTTACTTTTTATTATTTATTTTGTGATATATTTCGGAAAAAGAATACGATTTATAGTTCGTTTTCACATCATTGAAAAAATATCTGGGTCATTAAGTTTTAACTTAAAAATAGCGATGAAAATCATGCTCATAATGATATCCCTAATCAATTGCAAATATGGAGATGACACATCATGATTTATTTAGAGCCTTGTCTCCAAATATGAGCCATTGGTATCATGAAATAACATTGAAGAAAAATATGAGGATTTTTTATATAAGAATAGAGTGCTTTAATGAATCAATAGATCAAGGGAGATCATTTGAGCAACAAAACATTGAAATTTTAGATTGTTTTTTCAAGAGATTATCTGTACTTTCTGAATCAGGGGGAGTAATATGTATTAATGGTGGATCTTACAATATTAGTGTCCAATTTTCTACATTTTATAATTGTTCATCTAATCAAAAGGGAGGAGCCATTTTTTTCGTTTCATTAAATTGTAATTTAAGAATGATTTGTGCAAATAAATGTTATGCCGGAACTAATTATCACTTTTCACTTTTAAAAGCTTCCATTGATTGCCAAATTGATTATATATCATTATCATCTTGCTCTTATCAAACAAAAGGCAATTCTCCAATGGCATTAGAATTAGGTAATCAATTTATGGATAATTGTAATGATTCAATGAACAATGCTGTTCAGGTATCAGGAATAGAAATCACCAATCCAACATCATTTTTGGCCAATTATTGTACTTTTTCAATTAACAATGCATCTCAATATGTGTGCATATGGTTTTGGAACAATCCCGGGAAAATAAAATATTCCAATATAAATAATAATAATAGTCCTTCGGGTCATGGTATTATATACTCATATGGAGGATTTCCGAAAATGCAATATTGTATTTTTGATTCTAATCAAAATACACTGTTCTCAACAGTTTCTGGGTTGCTTGAAGTATCTGATTGTTCCATATCTCATATTGGTTTGATTTTCACATACACTCCAGTAACCACATCAAACAGCTCAATAGATAAGAAACCAACATATCAAATTGAATTCTTTAGTTCTCGATACTGTATTGCTGACAACCCAATCATACATAAAACACTAGAGAACACATTGATTGAGACTCCAATTGTGTCAAATCATGAAACCCCAACCAATAGTATTTTTAACACCCCTATTGATTCAATACCGAGAACATATGATGAGAATCAAAAAATATACTATGAATGTTCTTTAAGAGTGGGTATTATGAGAAATATTAGTGTTATATTTGGACTAATAATCCTATTTGCCCAAATATTTTAAAATCCTTTTACCATTTTTGCAATTTAATATCTCCAAAACATATGAAAAACGGTAGCGAATCTATTTTTGCGGTATAAAATTAAAAAATAAATCATAAATCAACAAAATGATGAACATTCAAATCAAAAACACCACAATTTCAATTACAAAAGATGTCTGAAGACTATTACCGTTTATCAAATTCATAGATCCCATTATTATTGCATTGAAAAACTGTTTGCAACCTAATTAAATCAAATTGATGGATCCTCCATTTTCCATGGTTATTAAGATCAGTATATTATCTAGGACGGAGAATAAATTGGGAAAACATATAAATAAAATGAAATAGGTCGTTAATGTTTTGTTCCAGATGTAGTTACAAAAAACATTTAACTAAATGCAAAATATGTAATAATTAAGGCTATTTAGACCTTAATTAGGACTTTTAGTTATTCATTTTGAAAAACTTAAGAATATATGTTTAGGACGGTATATTTAGTCCCGGAGTATCAAAGCGGTAATCCTTTTTTTTTTGCACATGCAGGGAAACTTACTTCTCAAAATACAATTCCAATTAATGGATTTCGCCTTTATGCATTGAGTGATAATTTAAACGATTTCCGAAGCCATTTTACTGTTGTAGCAATACAATCACCCGGGTTTGTTTCCTCCTTTTATTCAATTGAATTTACCAAAACTTTAAAATTCGAACAGTTTGGTTTTTCAACAATTAAGATAGGACAGCACAGGGTATTATATATGAAAATGGAAAATTTTATTAAGTATGACAGATATATATCTATTCCTAATGGCGATTGGACGAATAGTGGTGCTCTTTTTCACTCAGTTGGTGCTTTTCGTGATATTGGATTATTACCATGTATATCAGAGTCCTTTTTTTCCAAAAAGAATTCTATAGAATCATTAGAAAAAGAGCTTGCAGTATATTATGGCATCCATGGCCCATATTTAACAACACTATCAAGGGTTTTTTCTGATGTGTTTTTTTCACTAGACTTTTTTGGTTTTACCAATACAAAAGATCAATCAGAGAGTATTTCTATAAAATATGCCGAGGAAATATCTAAACAAAGCCTTTTAGGAGATTGTGGATGCAATTTTTGTTTTGGAAACATCAAGCCCTCCCTCATGAGGTTTCATGGATTGTGTTTTCCAGAACGAAGCACTCATCCTACTATTCTTACTCATGACACATATAAAAGTTTGATTGATTTGATCCAATATGTGGCTCAGATGCTTCGACTATTAGGATATACCATTATTGATGAAGATCTTAAATCGAGCTTAACAAAATGTTTATCAATGTTTCAAAAATCTCATAACATTAGAGAAGAATATTGCGGACCATTAACTATAAAATCATTAATATTTGAAGTTTCAGGGATTGAGAATCAACAGACATCACTCGCAGCTGGTGTTATGCCAAAGACTTCGGATAAGTTTTCCTTAAATATCCCAAGATTTAATGGAATTCCACAAATATCGGCATTAATTGATACAATTCCATTGACAATAGAGCGGCAACTTGAGATTTCCAACACCATATCTCAGGTTCTGGACAAATCCGCAGAGTCAAGTGATATATTATTCGAGCAAATTTCTGGATGTGAAAAAAGGCTTAATTTGATAGCATCCACACTCAAAGAAGTTGACTATCTTTCAAACACCATAGAGTCACACATCGTTGACGCAACAAAATCCCTCAACGAAGTCCTTAATAATCACCACCTTGTTCAACAGAGAATCGTAGTCTTAAGGGAAAAAATTGCCTCCGAAAAAAGGGGGAACGTTCTATTTACCCTTTTCGTGGTTATTGTGATTGTTGTAATATTTTCAAAGATAACCTCTATAATCCATTCAAAATAATTACACAATTCACAGGAAGAATTAAAGACGTTGTTTATCATAACCGTTCAATGTTTTTTAATGAAATTCCTCCAGCCACTGGAAGTAATTTTGTATCTTCTGTTCGCCAGTGTTTTAAAAGTGGCCATAGCGACACAATAGGGCCCAGGCCTACAATGGAAGATGCATCTGCAGCTATCGGTGATTTTGCTGGATGTGGAACCCAGTATTATGCAATTTTTGATGGTCATGGAGGAAATAATGTCGCTCATTTTGCGGCTTACAATCTTCATCGAACATTTGCATCATTATATCAACCGGGACTTGATGTTGAGAAAATATTAGTTGAATCAATTCAACAGATACATGAAGAGGCATGTAAAAAATGGCCAACTGTGGGCTGCACTGCTGCAATTGTGATTATTATTAATGGAGTAATATATTGTGCCAATTTGGGTGATACTAGAATCATTTTTGCAAATGATAAATCGGTTCAAAGGTTATCGTATGATCACAAAGCCACCGATCAAATAGAATGTGAGCAAGTCATTAAACGAGGTGGTTCTATTTATATGGATCGTGTAGGAGGTCTTTTAGCGTTGACACGTTCAATTGGGGATGGACATCTTGGAAATGCAATATCATGTGAACCTTATCTAGCTCATGTAAAAGTTAAGCCAGGATCAACCTTAATTATTGCGTGTGATGGTGTTTGGGATGTTATGACTGATGAAGAAGCGAGCAAAATTGCACTTGCCAATAACAATCCAGCAACAGCAGCTCGGTTGATTATGGAAGAGTCTATTCATAGGCAAACGACAGATAATGTGTCTGTAATTTGTATTAAGCTTTAGATTAATAATTGTGTATCAATAGTTTTATAAAAGATAACGCATTCATTTTTCTTTGTGCATCATTCAAAGCTCATATATGTGCTTTGAGAATAATATTACAATGATAATCAAATCGATGACACCAGGTATAAATACCTAATGCTTTTTTTATTAAATCTATAATATCTATGAGGGAAATTACCTAAGCAAATAGTTTCCAAAAGAATCTCCTCCATAATTGAATGAGTGGACATAACAATCACCATCATGATATTCACAAGTGTTCCATTTTGTTGACACTGCCAAAATGAGTATTAAATACCCTAAAAATGGAAAAGCAAGAATCCTATTAATATTTTTGTGTTCATAACATTTTGGTTCTCCAAATTCATTGTACAATTGTTGAAAACTGTTAAATTTGCAGCTTGAATTAATTGGATAATAACTATTATTTTTTCTTCCTTTACTAACACAGACAATGGGAATTAAATCTGACAATAAAGTATAATTGGAATTTGTGTCTTCACATTGTTTATAATCCTTTAAATGAATACTAAAAAATAAAAATAGTAGGATGGTAATCATTAAACATTTAATGAAGTACATACTCATAATGAAGCAAACTCCTTTGTTGATGTTGTTACTGCGCTGATATTTTTTATTCAATTCATCAAATTCATTTAAATTCAGAATATATTTGTCCAAAAAAGCATAGTTAGCATAATAGACATAATTCTCTACAGAACAACTACGAAGAATTATAACTAAAAACACACATAAAAGTAAGGTAAAGAATATTATATATACTCCAATAAACTCATGAACTTCAATAACAAGCTTTTGTCCCTCAGCATTGAAAAATTCAAAGTTATTTTTTGGTTTGCATCGAAAAGATGTGTCAATACAAGTTAATGTCGAATTAATACTTTTCAAACATGTACAAACAATCTCGGTATCATAAATTTCTGGATATAATACGAACTTTGGACTCAAATTCTTATTGTAGAAATAATTAAACACCAAGAAACTAATAAAAATTATTATCAATTCTATTATAACAACCAAATACTGACATCGTATATTTCTACATTCCATTCTAGCTGTTTGCTCATTAATAAAAGGGATTTCTCTCATAAAATTTTCCACATTAAAAATATTAAAATCCCCAAGATATATCTGTTGATGAATCACTTGTTAATAATAAATGATCAATTTAGCAAGAAAATAGAGAATCATTTATGAAATACTTTAACGTAAATCCATTCAATCATTTCAGTCCACTTTTTGATTGGAAAATATATGAATGCTACAGTCTTCTTTCTTCAACAAAGATCTTTGTTTTTATCGCCACTCTTAACCAAACCTTTATATTCCCAGAGGGATTCTCTTAAATTTATTTCCTCCTTTTTTAGTCATTTTGTTTCTTCTGTAATGAATTCAAATAATGAGTTACTTCATTTTCATTTTTCTAAATGTGAATTCTCAAAATCTTTGCAAACAAGTATTGTTATAAATTCCTTGTATTACAATTATAGTACTAAGGTACTTGCATCGAGCAGTACTATATTTGACACAGTTTTTATTGATATTAGGTCATCATTGAGTGCAGGTGCTATCAAAATGATCACAGAATCCGGATCACTAACAATACAATCTTGTAATTTTGTTAATCTTTCTTGTCAATATGAGACAGTCGCACTATTTCCATCAAATAGTGAATCCAGAGGCGGCTATGTTTGCCTATTTAGAGGGTCAACGATAACAATGAATTCATGCTGTTATCTCAATAAGTTGCTAACTACTGATTGGAGAATTCATGCAATTACTTCTATTTGCTCAAACAAGCATCAAATCAATGGGTTTGGATTCGTCAATGAAGGTGTTAAAATAAGTGGCCTTATTGAACTGTTTCATAATAATGTAGTATATAGTAATCTCAATTTTACTAATGTTAACTATGGGGTTTATTGTAGCTGGGAACCATATAACATTGAAATGAACTTTATTCAAGCGTCATATTCGAATAATCCTCTTTTCCTTGCCACAACAGCAACAGGCACATCAAAACTCACATATGCAAACTTTCTGGACTCATCATGTACATTATCATTTTGGAAGAGTTATCATTTATGCCGATATCTCAATTTCATTCGTTGTTCGCTAACAATCAGCATCCATAACTCTGCAACATTCTCATTCCAAAACTCTTATTCAGATACTCAAATACACTCCCAAATCGCAGTTTCTTCAGGAATTTCCCCTCACACATTTACCATCCAACCAATATGCGTCTACCAACTCAAAACTCCATATGTATCACCATCATTCACCCTCAGATTCAGGTCAACCCTGTTTATTCTTGCTTATATTTTGAATAACTGACATTCTTCTCAAAAACTAAACACAGTTGTACAAAACCTCAATGTGTGAATTGTATATCCAAGTCAGCCAATTGGCGAAACTTCCCAAAAGTTCTATTGGAAGTAAAAAAATATGTATTAGGGCTACTTCTAAGCAGATGGGCGTTGAAGTTAAATCTCCTTATCGAAAATCTACAGATCCAAGCCCATTTGACAACGACGTTTTGACTTTGAAAATAGGAGATCCTCTTTCTGATGTTATTAAAATTGCAATATGTCTTGAAGGAAAAGGAAATAATGAAATTGCTTCACATAGCTTTAAAGCTAATAGTATTGATTGTGGATTTATGGTTAAGACAAAGCTTGTTTTATCTGATAATGATCATTTGGATAGAGATCCGCAAATTCTCGCATTAATGCATCTTTCTGACGGAAAAATGAAGCCTTTTGAAGCACCTCAAATGAATTTTCGAAAAGATGATGGCAATGGCGCCAAGAATATGAGTGATATGACTCCAAGTGGATTAAAGCCTCCTTCAATTGCTAATATCAGCCAAAATCAGCCACCTCAAGATCCACAGAGAATTGAGTTTATTGAGGGAGCTGTACAATACATTATGAATAGAATGGATCCAAAGAGATGGTATATATTAGCTGATCCAAATTTCATATCGGCCTGTTTGAGAGTCTATGGTGGTCCACTTCCAGCACCTCAAGGACAAGTATCAAATTTACCGAACAATCTTCAAGCACCAATGCCAATTCCCCAGAACATTGCTCCTAAACCTTTTAGTAACACATATGCAAATCTTCCGGGTTTTGCTCCTATTCCCAACGAGCCAATCGGGAAAAATAATCTCAATATGCCAGCACCTCTTAATATGCCAAAAGACCCACCTAGATTTATTCCAGGCCAGCCAGCACCCCCACCTCTCAATATGCCACAAAATCCTCCACAATTTAATCCAAATCAGCCAATGCCAGCACATCTCAATATGCCACAAAATCCTCCACAATTTAATCCGAATCAGTCAATGCCAGCACATCTCAATATACCACAAAATCCTCCACAATTTAATCCGAATCAGCCAATGCCAGCACCTCTCAATATACCAAGAGATCCACCAAGATTTATTCCAGGCCAGCCAGCACCCGCACCTCTCAATATGCCACAAAATCCTCCACAATTTAATCCAAATCAGCCAATGCCAGCACCTCTCAATTTGCCACAAAATCCTCCACAATTTAATCCGAATCAGTCAATGCCAGCACCTCTCAATATACCACAAAATCCTCCACAATTTAATCCGAATCAGCCAATGCCAGCACCTCTCAATATGTCACAAAATCCTCCACAATTAAATCCGAATCAGTCAATGCCAGCACCTCTCAATATGACACAAAATCCTCCACAATTAAATCCAAATCCGCCCAATCCATCACAATCCTCAATTCCTATGTCGTCCATTCCCACATCCATAGATCTCGCTAATTGTATTGCCCCTCCAAATGCAGCTTCATCAATCATTGATCCCTTAGACACAAACAATATATCTTCAAAGGATATGCCACTCGAGTTTAATGTCAAACCAGCCCTTCCTACGGTGCAGCCCTTTGAAAATGGAGTCTCATTTTTTGATTTCAAATCAACATATTCAAGCAATATTCTAGGTCCAATGAGTATTGTTTTTCCTGGCAAGAAAATATCCCCTTCGGTTTTTCCTTCGGTTTTTCCTTCGGTTATGGTGAATAATGAAAAACCAATAATGGCCATAGAATTACCTAAAAAAGATTTTAATTCTCAAAGTGTTCAGTGCTTATTGATACCCCAATTTGTCACAGAAAACTTTAGTTTAGATGTAACAAGTACCAAATCATCTTTATCAATTGAAAGCTCAATGCATTTTTGCATTGAAAATGATGAAACCAAAACAGCTGCTGAAGAAAAGCCAATATCGCCAAAGATTGGTATTATACCCCCTCCTCCAGAGTTTCCTGTTAAAATCAATCCACCTGCATTTAATGCAAAGATTAATATGCCGCCAATAATACCTGTTCCATCATCAATTGGATTCCCTAAAATCCCAACAATAGGAAACCAAGCGTCTGCTACAACAACAAACTTATCTTTATCATCAATGAAGCTTACTCAAAACACTGTTCCTGTTTTCCCACAAATTAATCCTTCAAAGAACATTAATGGTTTTAATCAAAATAATTTATTGCCTGTAATTGAAGACCATACAGTCGAAAAAAATCATTCCCCTACACCAGAAATAAACAATGAGATTGATATACTCATTGAAGATAGTACTGGAGAAGATTCATTTGATTCGAACCCTAAAATTTTTGATTCCAATAGTTCCCGAGATGAAAATAGGATGGAATTTCCTGCAATTGTTAATGATCAAATGCTCCAGAATAGCTATGACAATCTACCCATTAATAGCCTCCAATTATCACCCACCAACTCTCTACCACCAACTCCTCTAAAAAGCACTCAATCTCCTCTACCATCCAGTATCCCTTCTCCTCCAACAACTAATGTGCCTCCTCCACCAACTAATGTGCCTCCTCCACCAACTAATGTGCCTCCTCCACCAACTAATGTACCTCCTCCACCATTTGGTATCCCTTCTCCTCCACCAACTAATGTGCCTCCTCCACCATTTGGTATCCCTTCTCCTCCAACAACTAATGTGCCTCCTCCACCATTTGGTATTCCTTCTCCTCCAACAACTAATGTACCTCCTCCACCATTTGGTATCCCTTCTCCTCCAACAACTAATGTGCCTCCTCCACCATTCAGTATTCCTTCTCCTCCAACAAACAACATTCCTTCATTTAGCATCCCACCGCCTTCTTTCAATAAGCCCCAATTTTCCCCTACAAGTTCCCTCCCTCCTACTCCAATGAATATGCCATCTCCTCCATCATTTAAAATCCCACCACCTGCATTTAATCCTCCATCATCCAACCAGTTTCAAATGAATTCATCACTAGGATACCAACAAAATATTTCTTCAACTAACTTTTCTAGTCAATTTAATATCAAGCCCACATTCTCCCCTCCATCACCAAATGGTAATGCACCTGTTTTCTCAAATCTTCCTTCCCCATCCTTTACTAATGCGCCTCAAAAAATTGTACTCCCTGCCCATTTCGATATGGATGATGAAGAAGAGGAGGAGGAAGATAACTCAAACGAAAGTGGAGCTTCATCTTCTGATGATGATTTTTTGGAGATGACCACAAAATAAAGGATCATTATTAATGAATCATAGTTTTTATGATACTGATTCTGGTGAGTATTCTCATGCTATAAACGAATTAAGATTCCAAGAAGCTTTTTCGATTAGTAAATCTATAGAGGAATCAAATCAAAAACGGCTTCAAGAATATTTCAACGAGATAATATCAAAAACTAACGATTATACTGATTATATGGTCTATACAAGCAATATATCTAAAATTGAACTTAAAAGATTTGAAAATCAAAAGATACAAGAGTTTATTCAGGTTTTTAATGAGGGATTTAACGATCTTAAAGTGCGCCAAGAAGTAGAACTACAAAATTTAAAGGAAAAATGGGTAAATGATCACGATAAAGCTATTTTAGGTGTTCAAAACAGATCTAATACTTTGTTTTATACATCGAAAGTGTTGGCATCATATAATTGCTTTGAGGAGGCTAATGAATTGAAGAGAATAACTGAAAAAAATGCAGAAAAGAATGTTATTGATGGAACAAAAGGAGTGGATGAGTTTTATAGGGCCCTTTTTGAATCAACAATCACTAGACATGAGCAAGAACAGCTGAGCTTGTTCATTAAACTTGAAAACATGATTAAAAGCATTCGAGACTCAATGGAAGCATTGGAATCTGAGATTTCTCTTCAATTGAACCTGAGGAAAGCCTTCACACCAGTTTCTAATATCAGAGCTATTGCTTCATCTGAACTTTCTGTTCAAGAGAAGCAGATTTTGATATCCCAAGCTTCTCCCAAAAAGAACAGGAAGCAATTTGCTCACGATAATGTCAATGATGAATAAAATAAGGTTTTATCATTTTTATAATGTCGGGCTCTTTAACGATTGTGGAATCAAATGTGTTTTTGGCTCAAAATTTTGATGGATATTGGTTTTCTGTGTTTCATTCTTCAGATACGGAATGTTTATATATTTATTTTCCTTCGTCAAGACATGTTCCTCGTAATTGCAGTTTATCATTTAAATTTTCTCTTAAAACGAATGATAAACATATAGAAACAACATTTAAGTTCACAAATATGATTTATTTCTTGTCTTTAGCTGACTTTCAAATCCCTTCTTCGATAATGATTAAACCAATCAAAGAATCAAAATCTGATTATGTGGGAATACGCAATATGGGAATGACTTGTTATATCGCTTCTACACTTCAAATGCTATACTCTTTGCCAAGCGTTAGGAATTTGCTCTATAGCGAGGAATGTTCAAGCGATTCTGTATGTTATAAAATGCAAAAAGTATTTCTAGAATTGGCAGCATCATGTGGAGCTGTTAGTTTGATAGATTTTGTGTCATCATTCGGGAAAAACACTTCAAATATGATTCTTCATGAGAATGATGCTCATGAGTTTATGACAATGTTGTTAGATAAGCTTGATACCGAACAAGGTAAAGATTTTACCAAAAGAAGGCTTTCATTAATGGGAATCACATCTACAAGAATCATATCATGCTTGAATGTTGACTTGAAATCAGAAGTCGACGAAATTGCTAATGAAATCCAGGTTCCAGTATTAGGTTTTACCAATTTGGTTGATTCTTTAAGATCAATTACTTCATCAGAGAAACTTGTTGGGGAGAATCAATGGGATGCAGGTAAAGAGCATGGAAAGATGGATGCGGAAAGGTTTATGCGCTTTAAGAATCTTCCTCCGGTAATATTTTTCCAATTATGTAGGTTCTCCTATAATTTAAGAACAATGGAAACTGAAGAGGTGAGAACATATTTTGATTGTCCTGATGAAATTGACATGGGTGAGTTTTGTACTGAAACGATGGATTGTTCTAAATATAGAATAGTGAGTATTTTAGCTCATAAAGGCTCACCTAGGACAGGCCATTATATTACTTTTTCGAAACCTAATGTTAATAGTCCGTGGCTTGTTTTTAATGATTCTCAGGTTTCTAAAACAGATAATTATGGGGTGAAGAAATGCTTTGGAGGTAATCAAAAAATTAAGGATATACTTTCGTTATTTGGGCTTTCTGGTTTCTTATCATATATTGTTGCATATGAACGTTGTGATGTTCAAATCGGAAAGAATAGTATATCAGCTAAGCTTTCTCCTTTTTTTTCCAATTCTTATCATGCTAAAATTACCAGGATTGGTGATTTCAAATCACCATCACTCGAATCAACTTCCCAAATAATCGAATGGTCAAAAGAAGAAACGAAAATATCGGATTTAGTGACAATCAACAACGAAAATGTATTCTACCTGATACCCGGAGAATGTCAAATATTTGGTCCAATTTCAAATGATTCTGAAGCATGCAAGTATTGTTTGAATGATCCTGTGACTACATTCTTGCTAGTACCTAAATCGATTGGTCATGTCCCCCTTTTATTATGGAAAGATCAGTCAATGAGTTTTGTATCAATTAATGAAATATCTTCGATGATTTCAAGCAACATTGAATTGAAGCATGACAATCGTGTTTTAACAAGTATTAGTGATTTATATCCTGGATCAATCATCCATTATATTTCTAATGATATTGTCACTATTATTGTGTCTGAATTTTCCATAAAAATCCCAATTAATGGAACCTACGAAGATATTCAAAGAGAAATTAATCCTCAGTTTCCAAATAAGGTTCTCCTGTATTCTGATAATAATCCATTATATCCAAATCAGTATAATACTGTGAGAAAATTATTGAATCTTAGTAAGCTAAATTATATTATTCTCAAAGATCCTCAGACTGTTCAATCATTAGACATGTACAAAGAAATTAGCATTCTCTTCACTAATAAAAATCACCAAACTCAACATGTAAGCAAGATCCGGGTGCCATCCCACTTTATCATTAAGGACATCACTGATAATATATCCCAGTGGTTTGAGAATCCATCTGAGTGTGAGTATTATGTTTCAAAATATTCTTTATCTGAAATTGGTAGTAGTATCCCTCACACTTCGACATTGCTATACAAGGATCTCAGAGTTGACTGCATCGAATCAATCCGCACACAAACACATGAATTAATTCAATCTTTGAAGAATAATGATAATTCGTCAATTGAATTAAGGAAGTATGATTCATCTAATAAGTCAATGACAACTCTTGGTTTCTATCGAATTACTCAGAAAACTACTGCTTCTTCACTTCTTAAATCCACTGGAATAACTGCATTTGGAACTCTATCAATACGATCGTCATCAAGTACAAGGACGGGATTTACAATACAAAAAGATGCAGTCCTTCTTAATGCACTTAAAACAGCCGCTGAAAGTCACAACATGACCCTAGAAAGACCCTTTTTATTAGTCCAACTGCAATAAACTTGTTAAAATAATCGTTGTCAGATTTGACATTTCTGAATGGGCAGCAATTCTCATATTGTTTCTCTGTTTGTTTCCAATGTTGTATCATTATTGCTCATATGGTTTGCTTTATATTCCGAGAATAGTTATTTAGTATCGACATCGTTGCATTTGTTGTATCCAAGTCAAACATGGTTTGTTAGTCTGATGCTTGCTTTAATTTTTGTTTCTTTTTTTGTTCTCCAATTCTATTATATATCTTTTAGGAATAGATCGATGATTTCTTTATGTTTTCCGTTTGTTTTGATATTGATTGTCCAATTTTTAATGTTGTATTACGTGTTAAGTATGATGAATAACTCCTTTTTGGTATATAAGAGTATGTGGGAGGATAATGGAGACCCATTTTATGTATCGAGCATTGAACAGAAACTCCAATGTTGTGGTTATGATGACAATTCTCTCAGTGTTTCAGATGAGTGCTATTACTCGATAACATGTGGGTCTATAATTAATATTGAAAAGCAATATCGTATTCAACAGTTTTTATCATATTTAGGTACTTCTTTTCTATTTCAAATATATCATTTTTATAGTTGTTTTACAGTCTTTTATAGTCCATCCAAAAATGAGGTATCCGAGTTTGATGATCTTATTGAGTCGATTAACTAATGTGATGGGTGTGTGACTGGAGCTAATGATGGCAATTTTTTCGATTTATTTGAATTTCTCAATGAGTCTTTACCATATACCAGTACAAATTTTCCATCTGATTTCCCAACTGTGGTTTGAGGAGGAGTACCCAGCATTCTTGCAACTTCAGATTCCATAATCATCCCCGATGTTGAAGCTGGTTTTCCACAAAGAAGGCATCTATATCCAATTCGCCCGATTGCTGTCATTCCCCCATCGCTAGGTCCGACTGATGGAGTGGCGATACTTGATAAAATTTCATTAAGATCTGTTCTTGTAACAAGATTAGGTAAAAACTCTGTTATACCCTCTACTTTCTTTTCAATCTCATGGATTATTGGCTGTGGAGTGTTGTTTTGTACAACATGAGTTTGATTAATGATCTGTTGTTGTATGGGTTCTTTCTTATCGAGCTGTATTAACATTTTTCCAAGATCCCTAACCTCTTTTTCTAAGTGTTCATCAAATAATTTGAGCGATTGATCACTTGAAATTAACTGAGAAATATTGGTATTAAGAATAGATAAAGAATGGGAAGTCTGGCTTTGCTTGGAATTTATTTCATTGACATCGAAGCGTAATTTTTCACAAATCTCGCCCAGCTTTTTCGTGGCAATTTCTAGATCCTCATAAGTTTGAGAAAACATTGTACTTTTTGTTCTTTCATGAGGAGAAATGTTTGGAGACTTTGGAACAGGGGAGCCAACTTCATTGATAAGAGGCGAAGATAAAAATAGATCTTGAGGATCCCTATATATTGGATTAACATTAGTAGGTTTTGGTTCGGGAATCTTCTCTATCACTTCCTCTTTAATATCAGCCTTAGGAGGGTTGATTTCTGGTAATGAGGTCGTAGATCTCCTATTAACAGGGGTCAAAATTGCAGGAGAAGTTAATGAATCTTCAAATTGAACAACCTGTATTTGCATCTCATTTAATAGGGTTGCTTGGGTTGATATGGATTGCATGAGTGGTGGGGCGAGTACTTCAAATGATGGGACATGATTCATTGGTGATCCATTCGAAGAGTTTTGAATCGTTATTGATTCGAGACCGGAAACTCTTTTTTCAAGAGCATATACCCTATCTGTAGTGTTATTAATATCACTAGAAACCATCTCAATTTTTGGTAAAAGCTGTCTTGTAACTTCTCCTGAAATTCCATTGATTCTATCAGATTGAGCCAAAATTGATCTAGGTAGTTGCTGTAATGGTTTAATGGATTCTTCCACATCTACAAGCTTTTTGTTTAATAATGTGATTGATTCTTCGATTTTTGAGATGTTTTGGGAAACTTCAGTTGGAATAACTTGTTCTTTAACTATTACAGTGGTTTCTACTGGTGCTGGAGATACTACAACAGGTGGTTGAGATACTGGAGCTGTCTCAATATTAGATATGTGAATTTCGTGAAGTTCCCCAATAGAAAAAGTAGCAATGGGCCTATTCTCGTATTCACTAATCTGATTAGATATTTGATTCACTTTCTGCCGAATCTCATTTATCTCTTGATTCATTGTTTGCTGCAAAGATTTTTGCGATTCATTAATTCGATCAAACTGCTGCATAAATGAAGACGAGACTTTAAGTATAACATGATTAACAAGCTCTTCTGTATCAATTTTTTCTCCGGAAATGTTATTGATCACAGTTGGAGCTGGAGCTGGAGCCTTTGCAATTAAATCAATTAAACTCTTTTGTTGAAGAACTTGTTCGGATATGTAGTTTTGTTGTGAAGATAAATCAAAAATCTGTTTTTCGATGGATCCTATTCTTAATGAAGTTTCTGTAGAAGATTTTTCCATACTTGTATATGTTTTGGTTAATTGTTGCTTCAATTCACGAATTTGATCCATTGCGGAGTTGATAGAAATCTGATTACGTTCGATGGATGGAACAATTTTTGCTAGTTCTTCTTCAATTGGAGGTAATTTAGAATTCAGTGAATCTATTTGTGCATCATATTTAACAAACCTTGGAGAATATCTTGGAATCTCTATTTGTGGTTGTTCTGGGGCAACATACTGAATTTCGGGCTTTTCAGATTGTTTCTGTATTTTTTCTCTCATTTCTGATATCTGCTTATAAATATCTTCAGTATCTTTAAGCTGAGCAAACTGATTCAATTCGGTTTTCAATCCATTACTAAAATCATTTATGGACTCAACAATCTTCTGTTGAAAATAGAACCTGTTTTCTTGTCTATTTCTTTCTATCTCTTGGATGAAAAACTTCCTCAAATCTTCAACGTTTGAATCAATACTCTCTTGTGTGACACCATGAAACGAGTGTGATGATGAAACAGTTGCAGATTCCAATCCAGAAAACTGATCCAATCTTTCTTGCATTTTTTCTATCCGCTCTCTAACACTATCAATCTGTTTCTCGGAAACAGTCTCGCTGATTTTTTTAGAAACATCATCAACACGAAAAGAAAGCTCATTTATTATTTCCTTCATCGATTTATAATCTAGAGTTATGTTAATAAGCTTGTCGCCTGTTATTAAATCATTATCCATTTCCAAAATCTAACGTTTTGTCACCTTTTAAGATAAGCTTTTAACTTGGTTGGAAAACTGGGGTGTATCATCTTGATGGGCCGAGTCCTTGGGTCATTGATAAGGGTCATGAAAAATTTAGGGTTATCTTTGGATACTGCCATTGCATGATATAGAATTGGATGTCCATCGCTGATGATATTAAGATCAATATTTTTTGTGTGAATTAGCTTTTCGAATGCATAAAAATTGGAACTGGTAATGCAAACATGAAGAGGGACAATATTCAGATGGCCAATATTGAAATCTATAGATTTTTTAGACAAGAGGATATCAAGAAAAGGGTTTTGTTGATTCTGAATTATCTTGTTAATGAAGCCTTTAGATTGATCCTCAATAAATGATTGAAAAAGAGTATTATTGTTAATAAGAATGGAAAAAGATACAATATCATTGCATCTAAATGCTTTGGAAAGCAGGCTATTATGGGCGCTGATGTTTTTTTTATGATTTGAATTCATATCTAAAGATCCATTAATACGAAGAAATACACTAATCATCATCCAACTTCCATTGTCAATCAGACTTTTTAATATATCACTATGATTTATGGAATTAAGTTTGATTCCCCTTTCAAATAGTTTCCATAAAGAAAATATATCATCACTAACAAGTAGGCGTTCGAAAAATTCCCATTTTTGGTCCAATTCACAGTTTTCATCTTCAAAGCCACTCTCAACAGCAAACCATTCAATAATTGGAAAATGGTGTGAACTTGCATGTGGAATGGCCAACTCAAGAATGTTAGAACTTCTTAAACTATAGTGGATAATATCATAATTCAATCCTCTTGCAGAAATAAATAAATCTGGGGAAGCCAAATTACTATTCATGTGAAAAACAATAAACTTGAAGCATTTAATAGATCCACATGAAGCCGAATAATCAAAAGGAAATATTTCATATGTAGTATCTATGATCGGGTCAAAAGCAGTCCATTGCATTTCTTTTTCTAACAAATCTGGATAATAGTTCAAATAATTAATCAAATCAGATACACAATCTGTGTAAATGATCCTTCTCAAAGACCCAGGTAATCCCCTATTCTCAATACTGTTTTTAATTATTGAAAAATGAGTTTTAACATGATGATCAATATTGCAAAATACCTCAGAAATCTCACATTCAAGAGGTGAATCTAATCTTAAAGACATAAGAAGATCCTTGATATCTTTGAATAAACTTTTATTGCATTCTTTGATCTCGTTATAAAACATAGAGAAGGGCAATAAAACTCTAACTGCTCTATTCTGGTAAAAATGTATATTCTTACAATATTTCCCTTTTTTCAAGTATTTTATGTTCTCTTTATATACCTTTTTAACAAAATTCACCACTTCTGCCTTGCAAATAACCTTAAAAGAAAACATATGACCTAAAAGACTCACTATAAATGCTGTTGTTATATCACTTTTTAAGGAAATTTTCATCAGAATATCAAGTATCGCCTGAATGAATACAAGATTTTTTGATCTGAGTGAAATAAAATTAAAAAAGCGAAATATTGGTATTGCCCGACCAAAATTACACTCACATATTTTGATTACGTGACCCGAATAATACTTCTCTTCAATTGTATCTAATGAAGATAAAATCTCCAAAAAAGAGTCTTTGAACTCATCCATATTATCAGAATCTACACTGTGCAACACTTCACTATACTTAAAACATTTTTCAATACCTTTATCACTAGATAAATGGGAGAAATCCATTATTAAAAAAATTTAATCAACAATTTCTTAATTTATTTTTTCTTTAATGAACACATCCACAACACCATCATTTTTAGCATTCTTTTCTGCTCTACAACCAAGTTTTTGACATAATTCAATAACATATGGGCGTAGAATTGGCACCTGGTCATGAGAATGTTTTCCCCATCCAGTAATAAACTGTATTTTGCGAAGACCAAAAACATTGGCATAGTATAATGCCCTCGTAACATACTCTTTAGCTTCTTTTCTGGAAAATCCGTGTAGGTTATGCTTTATCTGTTTTGGCTCCATCCTTTTCTTTCCATTCCGTGTTCCCATATAGATGCCAATAAATAATCCAATAATAATGCCAAGAATAATTCCAAGAATCAGGAGATGATATGACATCAAATAAAATGAATAAGTATATAATTGTCAGGCTTTGAATTAATTTCTGTCTATATAAATCTTTGAATAAAGTGGATATAAACTTTCTAATAATGTTTATTTGGGGGTCAAATTCAGAATAAAAAAATCGTTTGGGGGTCTTGTTTTCAAAAGTTCAGAATTGTTTGGGTCAAAGCTCTTAATTAGAAGGGTCAAGTAATTCTGAAGAAAACGATAATGATTTGATTCATTATCGATTCAAAAAGTATGTATTTCTCCGTGATTATTGGATTTCAAAGATAAAAAATATTACAAAAAATTGTTGCATTTTAATGGTGAGTGGGGAGAGCATTCCAAAAAATCATCCGAAAAAAAAATGTCAGAAACTTGACCCCTATTTTTTATAAAATGTCACCCAAATTGATGTTTTATACCCCAATTAACATCCATAGATGGCTATTGTTCTTGTATGGTTATTCTCCATTTGAATCCTCAAGATAAGATAATCCAGTGACATACAAAATAAAAGGAAGGTAAAATCTTCTGAAAAAACTACAAGTGCCAGTGGTCTTTCTCAATGGACATCATTGTACCCAAGAAAAGGATAGTCTTTGTAATCCAATTATTGATCAAATCATGAAAATGGAATAGGAAATCTTTTTTATAAAACATCAGAGTTTTTCCACTTACCCATGTGTTATTGAGCATTTAGTTAATCAAAAAGCTAATATTAAAGCACAAAATAAAAATATTGAGTTAATATTTATGATTTGACCCCAATTCATTTAGCCACTGAATTGAAATAATGAATGATAATGCCCTCTTTGGAATATGCGGATAATATTGGCAAAATCAAAATGTTTTTAAAATCCTCAGGGGGGCAATAAGTCAGAAAGGGACTTAAAAACCACATTCTTTAGAGATTTTTAAATATGTTATCAAACTCGGGTTTAAAGGGATTATGAATGAAGAATAAATGATGTTTCATTAGGAAAAGCTATTTGGGAGAAATGATAATCTAGATATGATGAATATTGGATGCTTTGGGGTTGGTTTAATTGGAGGATGATCATGAGACAGGGAAATAATGTTGGGAATATGTGATGTTTTTGTGAATCTAATGGACAAAACGATAATAAAGATCAAAGAAAATCAATAATGATGAAAAATTTCTCTCTGTTTCTACCAAATAATTTTTTTAATGACGGAAATGGTGTACTAAACTTTTTTGCGGCTTTTATTCATTGAACTTCAAAGGGTTTATCAACAATGATAATCCATTCTTTTCATCAGGAGGAACAATAGATTTCATCTACTCTGAAACATGTTTCAGAATGATATGTGCTAATATGCGTTCTTGTGGAGCTTCAGTGTATCTTTATCTTCCCTAATCATCGACAATATCTCTGACTTTGAAATTTACACTCAATGTTTTTCTTTTGAAGTTTTGGCAATCATTAATCCAAATAAAAAAAATATTAAAGAAGAAACCAAATCAGAAATATTAAATATCTAGGAAATTTGGTCTCTTTTGGATTTGTTTAATATGATTGATGAAAATTTATTAAGGATTATCCCATTTAATATCGATACAGGGAACAAAACCTTGATTTGTAATCACTTTTCGGTGAGAATAAAAAATGGTAAATATGAAAACAGGATTTGTTATTGTAATGAGAGCAATTTTTATATAATGAAACAAAAGGGGTTTCAAAAAGCCTTTTCTCTGGAAATTAATTATTTTTGGAGTGATTTGAAAAAAATTAATTGTGAAAACAGTGGAATAGTTTCTCTGATTTTTAAAGAACCAGTATTTATTGAATCAGATCAATGTTTTGATTTTTTAATGATCATTATTCAGCATTCCCGCAATATTTTATTGGATAATGAAATGCCAGAGGTTGATTTATTCTCATTTAACTATTCCGACTTATATCATTCAAGACTTTCTTTTTATTTTAGGTTTAGATATTTGAACCTTAAGAAGTCTATTATTTTAGATAGAGATACTGATAGCAGAATTGCAAATTTTTGCGAGAAAAAATTTGGATTCATTGATATTTTAGAATTAGATCCAGATTGCAGTTATATTCATGAGCTTCTTGAATCAGTTCCCATCGAACCTAAAATTAATACTCTTATTATTAGAACATGTAACGGTAAAACACAGTGGGGTTATCTTTCTGATTTTTTCAAACAAAATACCACAATTGAACATCTTATAACATATGAACAATATGATACTTATTTCGACTCCTTTGTTTGTTCAATTAAGAATAATGATAGAAGCAAACTTAAAAGAATATCTTTCATCAAATCGGCCCTCGGAACCAAAGGAATTATGATGATTTCGGAGCTATTATATAAGGGTCGAATAGAGATACTCTCTTTAAACAATGTTTTAAATGGTGATTTGGTTCCAGGTTTCTTGACATTAGTGTACCAAAATCATATTAATTGGAATCTTAGAGTTCTTAATCTAGATAACACGAAAGGATTTGATTTATGTTTTTTAATAACAGCATCTAAGAGATTGCAATCGATTTCGTTATGCAATTGTGGATTTGAAATAGGTGTGTTTTTTGAAATTATTTCAACTGAAAAAGAAGTTAAAATATGTCATCTGGATATATCTAGTAATAGAACTCATCAAACAATTGATGATTCTTTTTTATTACCACTTTCTTTGGAATCATTAGTTGTTTCAAATACAATATTTCGTGAAGATAGTTTTTTTATGCTCTTTCGATTAGCAAACAAAAGTCGAATAACTCTTGATGTATCTCGAGCTATCCTTGACCAAACAAAATGGAAATCTTTTTTTGAAAGGTTGAAATATTTTGGTTCTTCAAACCTATATGGTTTAAAATGGAATGAAAATCCGGTAGAATTAAGCTTTTATTCGTTTTTAAAGGAAACTATTATTTTTTCACTATCATTAAATGGTTGTTGTTTCAATGAACCTCAATGTATAGAAGATTTAGGTTTTTTTATCTCCTCAAATACATCTATTCAGTCTTTATCCATATGTGGAACAGATAAGCACATTATTAAAATCAAGTATTTGGTCACTTTGATTGGTTTTTTGGCAATTAATCGGAGCATTAGGCATTTAGATCTTTCCAATAATCACTTTGGAGAAGATGTTTTTGTTGAAATCCAGAAATTGCTTATGATTAATGGAGTTATTTCACACATAATATTCCCTTCTTTTGGTCTTAAAGAGATCTCATATTTACATTTGTTTTTGAAATCAATAAGATCAAGGGGGATTCCATTTACATTTAATTTTCCGGATAATGAAATATCATATTATAGAAACAAAAATCTTATCAGTAATAATGAAATAATTGAAATACAGTCTTTGTATTCATTAGTTCAAAAATGGAATTCAAATCTTCAAGTATTTAAAGATATTAATAGCTCCAGTTTGAGTGTTACTAGTAATCAATATCTATTATCCAAGTTTGGAGGTTCTCTTCATATTAATGAAAATTCATTTAGCGAAAAATCCAACCCCAATGGATATAATTGGGAAATTGTATTTCCAAAGATTCCTTGTTTTAAGTATTGTTCTCGATATAAATGTATTTGCAATGATTACAACATAATGAATATATTGGAGAAAATCAAAAATGTTTAGTTTGAATCGAAGTCGAAATTAAGATCGTAATCACTTTCACTATCTTCTTGTTTTGTCATTTGGAAACTGACCTTAGGAATATCATTATTGGAAACAGGTGTTTTTGGGTTTTCTTTAGGTTCATTAATGACTTTTTGATTAGCATTCGATCCTGTGATCATACCTGTATTTTTCACCTGTGTATTGTTATTTTCTTGAGGTTGTTCATCAGAATCATCATCTATACCAGGAAAACTATCCCAATTATCATCTTCTTCGGCCTCTTGATCACCAATATCACCAATATCATCAAAATCATCAAATTGCATCTCTTCTTCTGAATTGTCAGAGACTATTGGTATTACAGAAACTGGTTGCTTGATAGGTTCTTTTAATACTGGTTTAGTTGGTTCTGGTAGTTTAACAGGTTCTTTCACTACTGGTTTAGTTGATTCTGGAAGCTTAACAGGTTCTTTTGCTACTGGTTTAGTTGGTTCTGGTGGTTTAACAGGCTCTTTTGCTACTGGTTTGGTCGATTCTGGTGGTTTAACAGGTTCTTTCACAACTGGTTTAGTTGATTCTGGTAGCTTAACTGGTTCTTTCGCTACTGGTTTAGTTGGTTCTAGTGGTTTAACAGGTTCTTTTGCGACTGGTTTAGTTGGTTCTGGTAGCTTAACTGGTTCTTTCGCTACTGGTTTAGTTGGTTCTGGTAGCTTAACAGGCCCTTTAATCGTTGGAAAACCCTCAGAGCCATCTGATCCCCTAATTCTAAGCTCTTTTTCTAAAACAGCATGTTCTTTTTCCCTATTTTTGGATACAATTAGTTTCTCTTTACCTTTCCAAGATTTTAGTAGTTCTTTGATCCATATTGAGCCTTGCTTAATCTTCAACTTCTCAGGAGCATTTACATTTTTATTTTGAATGGCTCCGTTCTCAAACTCTGCTCCGATTGTCCCAACAGAATACTGAAATCCATTAGTATTTAGATACTGAATGGCAATAGTAAAAGCCAATTCATGGGCATAATTATGTTTTGGGTTTTTTATCATTTTTAATGAGGATATATTACTTTTTTGGATTTCTTTTGCAACATCAGATATATAATGTGCTTGTATCATCTTCAATGATCCGTTCTTATCCATTGAAGCAATTAACTCTTCGTTCTTCATTTAATTTCTAAACGTCCCTTCAACATAAATAAAAACACATTTTAGTCTCCATGATCAAAGCTTCTAGAAGGAATAGTACTAATACCAGAGAATGCAAAGGTTCCGCCTGGTGGACTGACAAGATATGTTTGGGTTTTCCCCTTTCCTTTCAAAAACACTTCTCCTCTTGTTTCGATTTCAAATTCAAAATTCTGTATTAACTCATATGTTGCATGTGTGATTTGGATCTTTCCTGCAATTGAGGTACTTTGAAGACGAGATGCAACATTTATGGTATCTCCAATAATATCAAAAACAGGCTTATCAGTTCCCAAAACACCAGCAATTAAAGGACCTCCAGTGTTAATGCCTATCCTGACATTAAGGTTTGCATTTAATTTAACATTGATCTCTTCAAGTTGTTGTATTGCTTCGATTGCAAATCTTGTCATTTGCTCTGCATGTTGAGCCGGTGGGCTATTTGGATTAAAAAGCCCACCTGCACACATGTATACATCACCAATAAGTTTAATCTTAGTCAAGAGTGGGTATTTGGTTAGAAGATTATCAAATGCAGAAAATATTATTGACAAATTCCCCATAATTTCTTGAGGGGATAGCAAAGCTGAATACTCGCTAAATTTAACAATATCAATAAACATTACAGTAGCAGAAGGTACAGAAAAGGAAATATCTTTTTCTCCTTCATTTAAACGAACAACAATATCTCTGGGAAGAATTTGATAAAGAAGATCTTCACTCTTTTTCTTGGCTTGTTGTGCCTTTTCTTGTTGTTCAATAAGTTCGATTTCATTCCTTAAAATAATTACGAATGAATCAATTGAATCCTTATTCTCTTGTTTCATTCCAAGAATAATTAAATTACAAGGTATCTCAGCTTCGTTATCTGACATGCATGTAACGTGATCTTCAAAATTGGCTGATGATTGTTTATTCATCATTAAATGTATTTGATTTCGAATATTGTCTCTTTCTCTCTCAACAAAAATAACAGATATATCTTGACCTAAAATTTGCTCGGGAGTGTATCCAAGTATTTGGGTAGCACCTCTATTTACATGTTCAATAATACCGGTCATTCCAGTGAAAAATACTGCATCCGATGCATTTCGAATAATTGAGCTTGATGTTGATTCAAATCTGTTCTTAATCGTGTTATTCTGGTTCATAAGATAATCAATCAGATCATGATTGCATGCCACAGAAATTGGAGGAGCTCTTCTTAAAATCATCAGAGCAGATTGATAAGATGAATCAATCATACTTAGAAAAGATTGACTCATAAAAAAGGCTCCAATCACAAAAATTATCCCTATTGCATAAAGCAAAACAATAATAATCGTATACTCTTGTTCAAAACTATCTATTATGTTATTCAGTCTCTGATTCACAACATTGATATCAGGAATAAAATGATGAAAAGCTATATGTAATATATTGAAGACGAGCTCTCCCTGGATTTTCCCTTCAAAATATTTAATATTTGTTCTCGCTTCAGCTAACATATTAGTGAAAAATGTATGAAGTTGGTTCAAAGAAGCGCAATAATACATGTCGTGCAGTGTTGTATTGACAACAGATGGCGTACATCTCTCCTTCAAAATATAGTCATCCAACCAATCATCATGTCCAAGAATTGATACATGACCATCTTGATCATTAAGAAGCATTTCCCGATTCTCTTCAAGTTCAGCTGTTAATGGAGCTATTCGGGCAATTTCATCATTGTAATTTATGTAATCCGAACTTAAACTAGAATTAGACAATACTATTGATGCAAATAGGGAATATACTGCATCGGCAATCATTCCAATTCTTGGATTATTATAGAACGCCCATCGAGCAACGTAATTGTATTGAGAATTCATCGTATAGGCAACATAAACCATGATTGACATTATTGATGATATTCCGAGGATTAATATCACCAGAATAATAATAGTTATTATTAATCTCGAATTCGATCCACTTGTTTGTTTCAATGTGTTACCCGATTTTTCATCTGGTTTGATGCCTTTTCTGATTGGCTTGGATGCCTCCTCTTTTGCTGATGCATCAAGTCTAAGTATTAAATTCGTAAATGTTGAGAGTTCTCGGATCAAAAATCCAAGCATAACAAAAAATGGTAATACAAAAACGAAGAAAAATATAATAGGAACAGTCCATTGATATCCTGTCAATGATTGTTTTGTTTCAGCGGCAATCTCATCTTGATGGGCAGTAAGATTACTTTCAAGTTGAGACAAAATGGAATAGAAAGATGATCTTGTTTTCAATGCTGAACACATATTTGGATCTTCACTTAACCAATACGAAGCATTCTTTGACCCTCCTCCTACCAGCAATGATTGTATTAATAAAAAATATGTGGTTGTTGTACGAATGCTGGTTGAAATCGGAGAACCAGGGGATCCATTTTTACAATAATACACGCTAACATTTCCGGAGAAAGCAGGAAGTTTGGTAAATAAATCAATATCGTTGAGTGCCATATTTGATGCTTCACTTAAAAAAGAGTCATATCTATCTCTTGCCTGAAGATTAAAGAGACCTGCATTATATAAAAAAGGGTTATCCACATCCAATACGAGATAGTCATTACTACAATTAAATGAAAGCAAATCAACAAAGCTTTGATCAAACACAAGTCTATTAGGGACAACATTCAATCCCCATTCCATTAATAATAGTAAATTGCTCGATGCAAAATAAAACCGAATATCCGATATTAGGGTTGATCTTTTTGTACCATCTCTTCTATTTTCAAAAACTTGAATAAGAGCATAATAATAAAAACTTAAGAGAAGTACAGTCACCAATGTTCCTAGGAAGGTAAACACAAATAAACGCCTTGAGTAATTAGCTTTTCTGCCTTCAGTAGCTCTTTGGAGAGCTAATCTGAGCTTTGATTGGGTTATGATAGATTTTCCAATTTCTTCTTCTTTCCTAGGATCGATATCTGTTGAGCTTCCAATTGATAGAAAGCTACTTTGAGATGTTTCTCTCTTTTTAGGAACTGAATCGGGTTTAATGAAAAACCCTTTAGTGTCTAAAACTTTTTGCTTAAGGTAGAAAGGGTAGGCTCTTATGAATAAATGAAAACATACATCTATACTGAGATTAGCTCCATTGTCAACAAGTGTTTCTCTACTTTTTGCAATAATAGCTTTAGAAAAATCAGTAACACATTCAATAAGGAAACGAGAATACTCTTCATAATACGGAGCACTATTTGGATAGTCCTGAATGGTTTCTTCCCATAATGATCTATCGAAAGATACGGATTTATAATAGGAGTAAAGTTCTGATACCGTTATTCCCTGATCTCTTTTCCAAAAAGAAGAAATCCTATTGGATTCTTGGAGGGTGTTTTGTTTCATTTCTGATAGACGTTCTGCTGATGCTCTTGATGAAGATGATTGTCGTAAAATTTTAACTTTATTAATCTGAAACATTAAAAATCTGTGCTGGTAGGAAAGATCTCGCCTTGTAATCAGAGTTGAAAATAGTAAATTGCATAATCGAACTTCACATGGGAAAAAATTAACTATCCTAGCACAATACACTAGCATATCGGTAGATTTCCAATAATTTAGAGAAAACTTCAGAGAAGAAAAGTCAATAAACAGCTCAAGCATGTATTCTAATCCGTAGTGAAGATAAAATCTCGAAAGCTCTTCATTTAAGTCAAGACCAATATCTTGAAATCTCTCAGATTTATTAAAATCAGATTTTGTTTCTCCTTCCTTATGTTTTATTGTTAAGTTCTGTTTGACATTGTTCATGCTTCTTAAGAAAAGAAAATATGTTATTATTATCGATAATAATAGAACAATTGTTAAAAGAATAATAAAACTAATAGTGGAATCATTAAGAAGAGATTTCTTAATAATTGACACAATATCCAATGCAATGGATCCTACTGCAACCGATATTATGAAAACATTAGAAAAATGAACCAAAAAAGGAAAATAACGCATTCTATAAATAATAAAAATCATTCCGATAATGTGTGATACAATTACAATATAGTGGGCCCATTCTGGAAATCTCTGAAAATACTGATCAATAAACAATAATGGAGGGCTTGTGCATATCATAATAATAAATGGAAAGCTATCAAAGGAGGAAAATGGATTCGTTGAAATAAATGCAGATATATTTATCAATTGATGGAAATAAACAAAAATAATTAATTCAATAACAAACATAATCCCTAAAACTACAACAAATATTGACTCAAACTGACCCAAATCACCCAGAAAATGGCATCTCATTATCAGAAAAGCGAGAGGATGCATTTCTAAAAGTGTAGCAATCTCGGCCATAAAAAGTGTTGGATATAGTGTCCACCTAACAAAACGTCGAGCCCGATTAAAGTGAATTAATTGGTACAATACCAAAACAATTAAAACACTAAAAATAATCAAATGAACATATAATTGATTCAGTATTGAAGACACAGAAGAATTTGCGGAAGTAAAAAACGCTATTTGCTCGAGACTTGGCACTACATAAACGCAACTGGTGCTTTCATCACAATTACTGACTCTATACCATTTAGAAGTTACCATAACCTGAAATGCAAAGAAAATAAATGCAATAGAATAAAAAAACCTAGGAAGCTTGACATTCTTGGTAATTTCATTAATCACAGGAAAAAAACAATCAACAATCGATGATTTGCCCTCAATAAGATTGTTACTTTCTTCCGAAATCATCATATCGGAATGTGACTTCGAGATAACAGAAGATCCAAGATTCATCCTCAGGACAATTTTGGCCGATAAGTTTCACATTGAATTTTTCACTGTTTTTTGAAATTTGGTACCCATTGAAAAATCAAATCAATTTATGTAGATTGTTATTAATATTTCCGGCTTGGGAACTCTAGTCTTAATTCACAAGCTTAATGAATTTTTCCTAACACATTCGTATGTAGGCCATGTCCGGTACTCCCGGAGAATATGAGACTTTTTCATAATAGTACTCAATTTTTTATTTTTTATTGGCAGAGCTTATCAATTTTGTTTCACTTCAGAAAATATAAAAAATAAATATTTGAATTCTGAGCTTTATTAAATGAATCAAAGCCCAACACTATCTTCCAATATTTTTAATGATGAAGACGAAGCTCTATGGTACGCAATCGAGAATAAACTCATTGATAGCTCAAAATTATGTAATAATGATCATTTAATGGAGATCAATGTGGACAATTATTCAAAATATGGAATAATTTGGAAATGTCCCTTGTGTTCGGTGAAAAAATCGATTTTAAATGGTTCAATATTTTCGGATTCAAAAATTGGAATATCAAAAATGCTGA
>Ga0074193_1000757_pt1 | contig 48703 bp, 41 predicted proteins | sample EPASupsiteHSE605_FD_64523 | JGI IMG/M metagenome (GOLD analysis project Ga0074193, IMG submission 64523) | Bioremediated contaminated groundwater from EPA Superfund site, New Mexico - Sample HSE6-05 | ecosystem: Environmental > Aquatic > Deep subsurface > Groundwater > Contaminated ...
CTTTATTGATGATATTGATTTTGACAAATTGGAAATAGAATTAATCGATGATGATTCAAGAAAAAAATAATTATAAGAACCCCACCCATCAGCGCAATCAAAGATTGCTGATGGGTCCCGGGAACCTTGTTGTATTCAAAATAAAAATAGCTGATGATTTACTCATCAGCTATTTTATATTTAGAAAAAATTTTGATTAAACAATACTACAAGAATTAAGAAGAACCATAGCAATGTATCCATGTCTATACCACAGTCACATTGACATACAATACAAACTAAAATTAAAAAGAAAAACAATAGAGATGAATCTATTCCACCTATACCAGCTACATTGTCATGGCACTGAGGAACACATTGAGATTTAACTTTTCCTTTTTTTGAAATTTGATTTATTTCATTTTTTGTTTCAACCATATTAGCTTCAATAGGTTGACAATTACAATTATCCATAATTACCTCCTCTAATTAATTTAAAACATGTTTTTACTTATTATATTCACATTTGTTTTATATGTTAAATTTTTAATACAAAAAATATCAAAATTAAAAATGCAATACTATAAAAATATTTTTAATATATGCATATAATAACAAAATTTTGCAATAATAAGATTGTACTTAAATTCAAGGAGGATAAATATTTATGGATAAATTCGCTTTAGTATTGGTTATTATAGGAGCTTTAAACTGGGGTTTAATCGCACTGTTTCAGTTTGACTTAGTTGCTTCTATATTTGGAGGTCAAACTGCAATATTCAGTCGTTTAGTTTATGGACTTGTTGGTTTAGCAGGTTTATACTGTATAACATTACTGTTCAATGAACACGAAAGAGTTGACTAATTGTATAATAACCCAATGTAAAAAAAGATAATCAACATTGATTATCTTTTTTTACTTTGATTATCTTTTTTTATTTAATTATTCTCCTGATATTGAAAGTTTCTTAATTTTCAATGATGGTGAACCTATATATGCATCTCCTGGAAGTCCAAACTTCAAATCTGTTCCAACTTCTTCTATATTTTTAATCATTTCAAAATAATTCCCTGCAACAGTTATTTGTTCAACAGGTCTCTTTATTTTTCCATTTTCTATTTCAAATCCAAGTGCAGCTAATGAAAAATCACCTGATATTGTATTTAATCCTGAATGAAGCCCTTGTAATTCTGTAATTAATACACCTTTTTCAATTGTAGAAATTATTTCATCAAATGATTTATCACCTTTTTCTATATAAAAATTGGAAGGAGATATATCTATAGGTGATTTATATGATGATTTGCTTGCATTTCCAGTCGTTTCAACTCCATCCTTTTTAGCAGTTTTCAAATTGTGAAAATATGTTTTCAAAACACCTTTATCAATAACTTTTTTATATTTGCAGGCTACTCCTTCTCCATCAAATGATTTTGAAGAAAGTCCACCTTCCATAAATGGATCATCTATTAATGTAAATTTATCACTGCCTATTTTTTCATTTAATTTACCTTTTAATAAGGAAAGATCTTTTTGTACATTTTCGGCTGAAAATATTCCTGTGAATGAATCTAACATATCAGCTGATGCATTATTACGAAGTACTATTGTATAATCTCCAGATTTAATTGAAGATGCTCCAAGTTGTGACAATGCTTCTTTAACTGCTTCTTCTGCTAATTCTTTTGGATTAAATTTATTAAAATCATTTCCTGTTCTATAAGCAAATCCTGTTTTAATATCATCAGATTTTTTAGCTACAACAACTACATATGTATAAGCTATATTGCTTTTTTCTTGAAGATATAACCCTTTTGTATTAGACATGATAGTTTCGCCATATCCATCTCCATATACGCAAGTTTCTACAGAAGCGATTCTATCATCTATTTTAAAACACTCTGCTTCAAGTTCCTTTACAAATTTAATTTTATCTGTTTCTTTAACAGCTGCTAAGGATGCATTAAAATTATTAACTTCCTTATAAACTTTAGAACCTTCAAATATTAATTCTTCATCTTCAGAATCTATAACTTGAGCATTTTCTATTGCACCTTTTATGAGTATTTCTATTGATGTTTCATCTACTTTTTCAGTATAAGAATATCCCATTTTTCCATTGTATACTCCCCTAAATGACAATCCTTCAGATTCAGATAAACTGTATCCATCAAGTTCCTTTTGGAATACTTTTAAAGTTAAACTGTTGCCGCCTCCATAGTATACTTCCATATCTTCCATTCCTTGTTTCTTACCTTCTGCAAACAGCTTCTCTATCATTAATTTCATATCCATTAAACTTCACCTTCCCTTCCGCCAACAGTTATTTCTGAAACTCTAATCATAGGCTGACCTACATTAGTTGGTATGCTGCCACTTACAGAACCGCACATTCCCTGTCCATGCAATAAGTTATTGCCAACCATATCTATTTTATTTAATACGTCCATTCCCTTGCCTATTAACGTTCCGCCTCTTACAGGTTCTTTTATTTTACCATTTTCTATAATATAACCTTCCATTACAGCAAAATTAAATTCTCCCGTGCTTGGATTTACTGAACCGCCACCCATATATTTTGCATATAATCCTTTTTCTGTGTTTGAAATGATTTCTTCTGGTGTAGATTTTCCATTATCAATAAATGTATTAGTCATACGTGAAGTAGGCGCATATCTGTAAGACTGCCTCCTTGATGAACCTGTTATATCCATTTTCATTCTTCTTGCATTTAATTTATCTATCATATATCCTTTTAAAATACCATTTTCTATCAATACATTTCTTTGAGAAGAGGTACCTTCATCATCTATATTTATTGAGCCCCATTCATTAGATATCGTTCCATCATCTATGGCAGTTACTAAATTTGATGCAACTTTTTGACCAATTTTATCGCTATAAACAGATAGCCCTTTCGCTACTGATGTAGCTTCTAATCCATGACCACAAGCTTCATGGAATATTACACCGCCAAAACCATTATCTATGATTACAGGCATTCTTCCGCTTGGGCTATACTTTGCATTTACCATAGTAACAGCTATTCTTGAAGCTTCCTTAGCATAATAATCAATATCTAAATTTTCAAAAAACTCGTATCCCTTGCTAGCTCCCGGACCAAAAAATCCTGACTGCATTTCACCATTCTTAGATGCTATTGCTGAAATTCCCATACGTGAACGTACACGTTTATCTTCTTTCCACAATCCTTCTGAATTTGCAACCATTATATTTTGATCATAATCTGTATAATTTACTGTTACTTGAGTTATTATTTCATCATAATTAAAAGCTGTATTATATGCTTGTCGCATCAATTGAACCTTTTTAGTTTTTTCTATAGTATCTGGATCAATTTGAATCATGTTTATGTTTTTAACATCCGATTTAATTAAATTTATAGAAAGATTGCCACTAGTTCCTTCTATTGCAGCTGCTGCTTTTTTTGCTGTAGAAATTAAAGTATCTCTGTCAGATTTGTTTGTATATGCATAAATGCTGTTGAAACCTTTAAATATTCTTATGCCAACACCATAATCTCTGCCAGACATAGTGCTTTCAACTTTTCCACCTATCATTACAATACCAGTATTTGTTCTGTCTTCAACGTATATTTCTGCAAAATCACCACCTGTTGATAAAGCGGCAGTAAGCGTATCTACTATTAATTGTTTATTTAACATTTAATCACACTCCTTTAAGTTATATATATATTTTACCATAAATTTCTTAAAGTATTAATAAATTTTTAATTATTTTAAATAAAACAAAAAGAACTTTTCCCTTTAAAGTTGATTGAAAAAAGTTCTTTAATTATAATTTTGTTCAAGTAAAATTTTCACATATCAATAACACCTCAAAAGGTACATAGTATATAATATTATATTATAATGTATTTATTTAAATCATCATTTAATTTTTATTCTGTATATTCCCTTGCCTCTTCTTCCCCCCTTAGCACTCTTAGTGTCCCTAGTGCAAGAGATTCCATTTCATTTTCACCAGACATAATTTCCACCGGTGCTATAAATTCAACCCTTTCCTTAATCCAATCCGTCATCATTGTAGAATGAGCTATACCACCTGTTAAAATTATAGCATCAACATTCCCTTTTACAACTGTAGAAAGTTCTCCGATACCTTTTGCTATCTGATAAGCCATTGCCTCATATACAAGTCTAGCTTCCTCATTGCCGCCTTCAATCATTTTTTCTATTTCTCTTGCATCAACAGTTCCTAAGTATGCTTTTAATCCGCCATTACCACTTAACATTTTAATAATAGCTTTCTTGTCATATTTACCTGAAAAGCACAATTCTACAAGTGCTCTACAATGGACCCTACCTGATCTTTCTGGTGAAAAAGGTCCCTCATCATCGGCAATTACATCTACAAGTTTACCCTTTTCATGAACATTTATTGATACTCCGCCTCCCATATGAGCAACAACAAAATTCATATCAGCATATTGTTTGTTGTATCTATTAGCGACCTTCATAGCCATAGCTCTCGAATTTAAAACATGACTTGTACTGCTTCTCGGTATTAAAGGCATCCCAGATATACGAGCAATAAGATTTAATTCATCAACCTTAACTGAATCATAAATATATGCTGGTATATCTACTAAATTTGCAATTTCAAGCCCAATTAAAGCACCTAAATTAGAGGCATGCTCTTGTAATGGATTATTTATTAATCTATTTACCATTGTTTCATTAATTTTATATGCACCTGCTTTTACTGAAGGAAGCATTCCTCCTCTCCCTACAACCGCATCCAAACTATTTATATTATAACCATTATCATTTAAGAAAGAAAGTACTACTTTTTTTCTCATCTGAAATTGATCAACAATCTTTTCATACTTTTCTGTTTCCTCAACTGGATGATCCAATGTTTTTACTAAAATTTCTTTTTCATTTTCATACAATGCAATCTTTGTTGAAGTCGAACCTGGATTAATTGCTAATATCTTATATCCCATTTATATTTCTCCTAGTAATTGAGCTTTTATTAATTAAATTTTATAATTTTTAGACTTTTCTTTTTTAGCAAATGCTAGAAGTAATCCAAGTGCTATTGATAGGAATGCCGAAACTAAAACCCTGTACTGTGATGGCAACATAAATACAATAGTATGGGCTGGTATCCAGAAAAAAATACATGTTTTAGTCCAGCTGAATTCTACAAGAGAATGCCAATCAAGTTTGTCTACTAAGCTACTTAAAGTAATCTTTTCTATTTTTGCATATTTTGCATCAATATATAAATCTAAAAATCTATGAAATACCATCATCATTGGACCAAATGTTAAGTTCATTATTGCACTTCCGAAGAATGCCTGTGCTAAATTTATACCTACAAAAGGGAGAAGTCCCTTTTCCTGCGCAGTTCCTGCTCCCGACATAAATACAGTGAATAAAAGAGAAATCATCATACCTATTATTCCCCAAACTAAAGCTCTGTAAAACAACCCTTTAGGAATAACATAATTGCCTTTTACAAATCTTGTTCCTAATAAATCTCCCATAGTTGCTAATATTGCAAACTTAATAAATCCTGCAATATATGGGTGTGCTGCAGTAAAAGCCATAAATAATTCTCTAAAAGCAGGTAAAACTAAAATTATAATCCACACCAACAATGCAGATACCCACAAATAATCGCCTTTTTTCATTCTTCTCTCCTTATTGCATGTGAAATTAAATTATGTTCAGGAGAAAAATACTTCTTGAACATAATTATTCAAAGCATGTTATAATAAATTCATACCTACTTTTAATGCCTTTAGATTTAATTCAACTAATTTAGGCTTAATGTTATCTCTTAATATTTTATCCCAGTTTATGTCTTCAAGACCCATTGCCTTTATTATTGTTCCTAACAATATTACATTCATAACTTTTGAATTTCCAAGTGCTTCGGCTACTTTTGCACCATTTATTACAATTGTTTTAGCTTTACTTTGAAGTATTTCAAATGCATTTTCCGGATAATCTGCTTTTCCTGAAAGAATTGGCATTGAATAAATTTCATAATCATTTACAACAACTTTTCCATCTGGTTTTAAATAATTAAGATATCTTAATGCTTCCATTTTTTCAAATGATACCAATATGTCTGCTCCACCTAATTCTATTACAGGCGATTCAACTTTTTCTCCATATCTTACTTGAGATGAAACTGAACCTCCTCTTTGAGACATACCATGGATTTCACTCATTTTTACATCGAAACCTGCTTCCATAAGTCCTGTTGTTAAAAGTTTGCTTGCTAGTATTGTTCCTTGTCCGCCTACTCCTACTAATAAAATACTTTTTGTCATTTATGCTTCCACCTTTCCTATTGCTTTTACTGGACAAACTTGCTGACAAACTTCACAGCCAACGCATGTGTTTTTATCTATATTTGCTAATTTTGTTTTCTTATTATAAGATATTGCTGGGCATCCAGTTTTGATACATGCTTTGCATCCTACACATTTTTCTTCGTCTACAGAACATTTAGTCATGAATGCAGTGCTAAACTCTTCCTTGTCTTCTTTAGAAAATTTCTTTAAAACACATGGCCATCTTGTTATTATTACTGATGGTTCATCAAGGCTAAGAGCCCAATCAAGTGTTTCTTTGACTGATTTTAAATCATTTGGGTTTATTAATGCTACATTTTTAAATCCTACTGCTTTTACTATTGATTCTATATTTAATGTTGCAGCAGGATCTCCTTGCACTGTATATCCTGAACCTGGATTTTCCTGATGTCCAGTCATACCTGTTATACGGTTGTCAAGAATTACATTTACTGTGTTTGAATTGTTGTAAATAACATCAATTAATGAGTTGATGCCTGTATGGAAGAATGTTGAATCTCCAAGCATAGAAACTACTCTCATTTTGTTATTTTCTTGCATGTTAAATACTTTCTGAGCACCATGGCCGATGCTCATGCTTGCCCCCATACAAATGTTGTGGTCTATTGCATTATATGGTTCAGCAAATGCTAATGAGTAGCATCCTATATCTCCAGACATAAATACATTTTTTCTTTTTCCTAATTCATAAAAGAAACCTCTGTGAGGGCATCCTGCACATAGAGATGGCGGTCTTGCTACAACTTCATTTTCATTGTATTCTACAGTTTTCATTGTTTCTCCAAATACAGAAGCTCTGATTACTTCTGGAAGCATTTCTCCATAAGCTGGAAATGTATCTTTTCCATGGCATTCAAATCCTAATATTTTTACTTGTTCTTCTATATATGGATCATTTTCTTCTATAACATATACTTTTTTAACTGTTGAACAAAATTCTTTGATTTTTTCATTTGGAAGCGGCTGAGTAAATCCTAATTTCAAGTAAGATATAGTATTTCCAAATACTTCTTTTGCATAGCTGTAGCATGCACCTGATGCTATTACTCCAATTTTTGTATCATTCCATTCAATGAAGTTTAATTCAGTAGTGTTTGAAAATTCTAATAATTTCTTTTGTCTTTCTTCTACTTTAACTCTTAACTTTCTAGCAACAGCAGGAACAGTTACATATTTGTTGATATCTTTTACATATGGAATTATTCCCTTTTCTTCTCTGTCAACGCATTGCACTATTCCTTTTGAATGGCATACTCTTGTTGTCATTCGAATCATAACTGGTGTATCATATTTTTCACTTAACTCAAAAGCAGCTTTTGTCATATCCTTAGATTCTTGACTGTCTGAAGGTTCAAGCATTGGAATTTTTGCAGCTTTTGCATAATTACGATTATCTTGTTCGTTTTGTGATGAATGTTGTCCTGGTTCATCTGCAGAAACAACAATCATACCGCCATGAACACCTGTGTATGCAAATGTAAACAAAGGATCTGCAGCAACATTTAATCCAACATGCTTCATTGATGCTATTGTTCTTGCACCTGCTATTGAAGCTCCTATTACAGCTTCTAGTGCAACTTTTTCGTTTGGTGCCCATTCTGCTACAATATCTTCTTTATATAATGCAATATTTTCTAATATTTCAGTACTTGGTGTTCCTGGGTAAGCAGAAGCATATTTTACGCCAGCTTCATAAGCTCCACGAGCTATTGCTTCATTTCCCGTCATCAACTCTCTCATTTTTTCTCTCCTATTATTTTATTTAACTGCGGATGCTGATAAAACTAGCGATAAATACTTTTCTTCTGATGTTGATCCTCTTGATGTTAAAACTATTGGAACTTTAGCTCCAACAATCATGCCAGCCATTTTACCACCAGCTAATTCTATAAAAGATTTACTTAATAAATTACCCGTAGTAATATTTGGTGCAATTAATATATCAACTTCACCTGTAACTGGACTGTAGTACCCTTTTATGGCTGCTGATTCCTTATTCATAGCCAAATCAAATGATATAGGTCCTTCAACTATACAATTTATTAATTCTCCAGACTCATTCATTTTTTTAAGAATATCTGCATCTGTTGTCTCAGGCATTTTTGGGTTTACTGTTTCAACTGCTGCTAATACTGCAACATTTGGGCATTCATAGCCCAGTGATAAGAAAACATCAACTGCATTTTCAATAATTTGTTTCTTTTCTTCAACATTAGGATACATCATCATTCCTCCGTCAGTAATAGCCAGAAGTTTATGATATGAAGGTATCTCTTGAATAGCAACATGAGACATAACTTTTCCCGTTCTAATTCCCTTTTCTTTATTAACCACTGCCTTTAACAGGTCTGATGTTTGAATTTTACCCTTCATTATGAAATCTGCCTTATTTTCATTTATAAGGTCAACTGCTTTTTCTGCAGCTTGTGAATCACTATCTATGTGGATAATTGCATTATCATTAAATTCAACTTGTAATTTATTAAGTATTTCTTTAATTTTATTCTTATCCCCTATTAAAACAGGTTCAACTATTTTATCTTGCGTAGCTCTGAAAACAGCTTCTAAAGTATGTTCATCCTGCGCTACAACTACTGCAACCCTTTTTTTAACATCATTATTTTGAACCTTTTTAATTAATTCTTTAAAATTTTTTAATTCCATTTCTATCCTCCTCTTTAAAAATTATATATATATGTATAGCAAAATCTATACCAAAAAAAAATGCCTTAATATCCATATTTTTGTAGATATCAAAACATTCCTTCTGCATTCTTGTTTATTTTTTAGAACATCATGTTTCATTTCTTGTACATTTCATTGTTGGAATTTAATTTATTCCATAATGATGATCTGCTTATTCCTAAAACTTTAGCAATATTATTTTTAGACATACCCTGACCTTCTAACATATCTATAACCTTTATTTCTACAAACTTGTTAATTTCCTTTATATCCAAAACTGTATCACTGTTTATTTGTATGTCGTTATATTTTTCCTCAGCTTGTTCCTCATTAATATTTCTTTTATTTTCTACATTTATATCATTGCTACCATCTAAATCTACATCTCCAAACATAATATATCTTTGAGCGATATTTCTAAGTTCCCTTACATTACCCGGCCAAGAGTAACCCATTAATTTATTTTCCAATTGGCTATTAATTATTGGTACTTCATATGTTTCTGAAAATTTAGATAAATAGTATTTAAATATTGGAATAATATCCTTTTCCCTTGCTCTAAGAGGTGGAATATGTAATTCTATTATATTTAAACGATAAAATAAGTCTTTTCTAAAACTCCCATCTTCAATTTTACTTTTTAATCCTTCATTTGCGGCAGCTAATATTCTAGTATCCAGAGGAATTACATAATCTGAACCTATACGCATTACTTCCTTTTCTTCTAAAACACGCAAAAGCTTTGCTTGAAGATTTAGAGTCATGCTGTTTATTTCATCTAAAAATATCGTACCTCTATGAGCCAGTTCAAACAAACCTGGCTTGCCTCCCTTTCTTGCACCTGTAAATGCCCCCTCTTCATAACCAAAAAGTTCACTTTCAAGCAAGTTTTCTGATATAGCTGCACAATTTACAGCTACAAAGGGTTCATCTTTTCTATCACTTATATTGTGGATACTTTGTGCTATCATTTCCTTTCCCGTTCCGCTTTCTCCATATATCATGGCAGTGCTGTCTGACGATCCTATTTTAATCGCCTTAGCCAAAGTACTCTTCGTAACAGGATCATTATTAATAATATCTTCAAATTTATATTTTGCAATGAGTCCTTTTTTATTAAGCTCATATCTTATTTTTTTTTCTAAGCTTTGAAGCTTAGTTATATCTTGAAAGGAGCATAAAACACCAATTACTTGAGAATCAACTTCCAATAAAGAAGCATTAGCAGCTACTACATTTCTTTTCAAATTAATTATTTCATTATATATATTAATTTTAGATTTTAAGACATCTTTCATAATAGATAATTCAGGGAAAACTTCTAAAAGTTTTTTGTCCATTACTGACTCTCTATCCTTTTTTAATAATTCTTTTGCACGTTCATTATAAAATATAATTTTATCTTCCATATCTACTGCTACAACAGCATCATGTACTTCATCTAAAGTTGTTTTAAGTACTTCATTTTTATATTTTTGTTCATATAGGCTATCAACCAATTCCCATGCTTGGGATATTGCTTGATGAATCGAATCATCACTTGCACCAATATAAAAATAGTCAAGATTATACTTTTGAGCCAATTTGCATGGTATTCCACCGCCGACTACTATAACCGTTGATTGTTTTGAAGCATAATTGCTCACTATGTCCTCAATTTCACCATTAGAATTAAATTTTTCAATCAATACATTACAATTGAATAATTCTTTCCATTCATCATAATCAAAATATTCTAAATCAGAAATTAATAATACAACATCCTTCTTAATTTTACTTGCTGTTTTTATTGCGTGTAAAATATCAAGTGTAGAAATTTTAAGATGGATAACAGGTACACTGACTTTACCAATGGTGTGACGATATCCACCGCTTCTAGCTATTATAGCCTTTGCACCCATATTTTCTAATAATTTCCCTTGTTCTTCTAATTTCTCAGAGTCTAAGATATCTATAATGATTTTTCCTAATTTTATATCATCACTATATAATTTCGAAATGGTTTCTTTTAATCCAATATCAGAAGCTAATATACCGATTTTTCTATCCAATAAAATTCTCCTCCTACTAGTATTTCTCCAACTTTTTTTATTAAAATATGCTATAAAAAGTCATTTCACTCTAAATTTTTTTATTCAAATATATTTATTTTATTATAACATATGTTTAATAATCTGTACATTTTATAATGTTAATATGCATAAAATACTATAATCTAAGCAAGAAATGAGCAGTTACAAGAAATTTCAGACATTAGATTGAAATGAAATTATGTTTATAAAATTGTACAAAAAAAATACCTTGTAAAATTTAGTATATTAACTAACACACTAATAAACTCTATTTCACAACAAGGTATTTCTTTTTTGCAATTCCAAAATTTTACTTATATCTGGGATGCTTTATTTTTAATTGTTTATTTCCAGCTCATATCAAATACATGCGTATATCCTTGTGGATCTATTGTACCAACATCCAGGCTAGCTTTTGACGCACATATACTAATTGGATAATATAAAGGAACTATTACCCCTTCATCGTTTACCATCTGCATAACTTCTTTATAATTTTCAAGTCTTTTAACATCATCACTAGACTTTCTTGCTTCTTCAAATAATTTGTCTACTTTAGCATTGCTATATTTTGAAAAATTGGCTTGTTCTCCCGTTCTGAACAATAATCCATAGAAATCTGCATCCTTACCTACAGAAACACTAATATTTCCCACTTCATAATTACCTGATACCAAATCTTGAATATATGAGTTTTTCTCTTCTAATTCGATATTAACAGTTATACCAATAGCTCTTAAATTTTCTTGTATCAGTTCTGCAGCTTTTTTATAAGTACCATCCATTGTTTTAAATGTTATTTCCAAACCATTTGGATATCCAGCTTGAACTAACAGTTCTTTGGCTTTTTCTGCATCATATGCATAACCTTTTACGTCTTCTGAATAGCCAAAAATATCTTTACTTAATACACCTTCAGTTTTATTTCCCATTCCTTCTGCTGCTATCTGAATTATTGTGTCCTTATCAATAGCATAATTTATTGCTTGTCTCAACAATTTGTTGTTGAATGGTTCTTTTTCAGTATTCATTAATACATATGATAACTGAATTGAATTGTATTCATGAGCTTCAAGATCTTTGTTATCCTTAACACTTTGTGCTGATATCATAGGTATTTCATATGTAAAATCAACGTCTCCTGTTTCTAATGCTATCAATGAAGTATTCGAATCAGTTATTACTTTAAACTCAACATTTTTAATTGGTGCCTTTCCTTTGTAACAATCATCGAATCTTTCTAAAACAACTTTTTCTCCAACATCGTGACGTACAAATTTATAAGGTCCTGTTCCTACAGGATTCTCACCATAAGTTTCTCCACCTTCTGTTACAGCTTTTTCATTCAAAATATAAATCGTGTCATGAATAGATAATAAAAATGGTGCATAAGGATAACTCATGTTAATTTGTACTGTATAATCATCTACTGCTTCAGCATCTTTAACAGCTATGACTTGTCCTTCAAGATATGGTGATGCCTTTGCAGCATTAAATGTGAAAACAACATCACTTGCTTTTAGCTCTTCTCCATTGTGGAATTTAACACCTTTCTTTAAATGAAAAGTGTAAGTCAACCCGTCATCACTTACATCCCAGCTTTCTGCTAATGCCGGCACAAAATTATCTGACTCATCTTTTGTAAGTAAAGTATCGTAAATATTTGAAAATACGCGCAAATCTTGCATTGATGCCGACGTTGTTGGATCTAAAGTTGCTATATCCGCATCAAGAGCTAATGTAACTGAATCCTTCGAAGCTTCTGTATTATTTGCCGCATCTTTACTCTCACCAGTCGTTGCATCTTTGGATCCACATCCAACAAGCATTGCTAGAATTAATGATAAAATAAGTAAATAAATATTCTTTTTCATTTATTTCTCCTCTTTTTAAAATTTTTTATGGAAAACCAAAATTTTGTTTCGGTTTTTACATAGCTTATTGTTTTATATCTGCTTGCATGCTACAAAATGATCTTTTCTAACTTCTTTTAAAGCAAAATCAGTTCCTGTACATTCAGCGTTAGCTAATGGACATCTAAGTGTAAATCTACATCCTGGTTTCGGATTTATTGGACTAGTAACTTCGCCTTTTATTATCTCTCTTTTTTTACCTTTATATCTTAAATCAGGTACCGGTATTGCACTTAACAGTGCTTTAGTATATGGATGTAAAGGATTTTTAAATATTTCATTGCTCGGTGCTCTTTCTACACATTGTCCCAAATACATTACTAATATTTCATCTGATATATGTTTTACTACTGATAAATCATGGGTTATAAACATATATGTTAGCCCCATCTCATCCTGTAAGTCCATCATTAAGTTTAATATTTGTGCCTGTATACTTACATCTAGTGCACTTACTGGTTCATCACATACAATAAATTTTGGATCTAATGAAAGTGCTCTTGCTACGCCAATTCTCTGTCTCCTGCCACCATCTAATTCATGTGGATAAGTGTTTATGAGCCTTTGAGCTAATCCGACAGTTTCCATTAATTTATAGACCTTCTGCTCAACCTCTTTTTTATTCTTAATTGTCTTATTTACAATTATTGGCTCCTGAATCAATTCGCTTACTGTCATTCTAGGATTTAGCGATGCATATGGATCCTGAAATATTATCTGCATTTCCTTCCTAATATTTCTTATTTCTTTTTTGTTATATTCTAATATATTTTTTCCTTCATACAGTATTTCTCCATCCGTAGCTTCAATTAACCTCAGTATTACTCTACCGAGTGTAGATTTACCGCATCCTGATTCTCCAACTACTCCTAACGTTTGCCCCTTGTTTATTGTTAAATTAACAGAATCAACTGCGTGCAAATCTCCGTATGGAGTTTTGAAATATTTTTTTAGGTCTTTTGTTTGAATTAACGGTTGTGACATTATTTCACCTCATTTCACTTACTTAAAATTATTTATGTTGTATAGGTGGCATTTAATAATATGTGTACCATTTACTACATCTTTTGGTTCTTCAATTTTACATTTTTCTATACATTTAGGACATCTTGGATGGAATTTGCAGCCTTTTGGCAAATCTGCAGGGTCTGGCATAAGCCCTAAGATTGGACTTAGTCTTTTTGTTTCTTTTGTCAAGCTTGGTATTGATCCAAACAATCCAACTGTATATGGATGGTGGTTCTCACCTTCAAAAATTTCCTCTAATGTTCCGTATTCTACTATTTCTCCTGCATACATTATTGCTACTTTATCACATGTTTGAGCCACAATTCCTAAATCATGAGTAATCAGTATCATTGATGTGTTCAGCCTCTGCTTTAGTTCATCCATCATATCTAATACTTGGGCTTGTATTGTAACATCCAGGGCAGTTGTTGGTTCATCTGCTATTAACAGTTCTGGATCACATGCCAATGCCATAGCTATTACTATTCTTTGTTTCATTCCACCTGAAAATTGATGTGGGTACTCATGCTTTCTTTGTGCTGGTATTCCAACAAGCTCAAACATTTCATCAACCCTTTTTTGTATCCCATTCTTATCTAAATCTTTATGAAGTTCTAAAACTTCTGCAATCTGTTCTCCTACTGTTAGAACCGGATTTAGACTTGTCATTGGGTCCTGAAATATAATTGATATTTTTTCTCCTCTTATGTGCCTCATTTCTGCTTCTGTAAATTTAAGTATATCTCGATTTTCAATAATAATTTCTCCACTTAGTATTTTACCCGCTCCTATTGGCAAAAGTCCCATTATGCTCAATGCAGTTGTTGTTTTTCCTGCACCTGTTTCTCCAACAAGGCCTAATGTTTCCCCTTTACCAATTTTAAGGTTTATTCCGTTAACAGCCCTTACTGTGTCGTCCTCAGTTTCATATATAACATGTAAGTCTTTTATATCTAATAGCTTATCCGACATTATTTTTTCACCCCTTTATGTAACTAGTCCTCAAGTACTTTACAGACGCATATATTGATTCTAGAAATCTTATTTTCTAGAATATTAATTTTTTAATCTTGGGTCTAGAGCATCTCTAAGACCATCTCCTAAAATGTTTAATGATAACGATGCCAGAACTATTGCAACACCAGGTATTATTACTAAATATGGATAGTACCTCATGAACTCCCTAGAATCTGCTAACATTGCTCCCCATTCTGGAGCTGGTGGCTGTATGCCCATTCCCAAGAAACTTAAAGCAGCAGCACTTATAATCATTGAAGATACTGACATTGTCGCTTGAACTATTATCGGTCCCATGGCATTTGGCAGTATATGCCTTAAAATTATTCTTCTATCCGTTGTACCGCATGCTCTTGCTGCTTCAACGAAGTCCTGTCCAACTACTGACATAATTACTGCTCTAATAACTCTTGTAAAGCTCGGGACGCTAGATATTGTCATTGCAATTAATAAATTTCTAAGTCCTGGTCCTAACGATGCTACAATTGACAACGCTAACAGTATAGGTGGAATCGCCATAATAGTATCCATGACTCTCATGATACCGTTATCAATTCTTCCGCCATAATAACCTGCTATTGCTCCAAATATACCGCCTATACCAACAGATAATATTGTAGTTACAAATCCTATCATCAGAGAATATCTTGCACCATGTATTATTCTTGCAAATATATCTCTTCCATATGTATCAGTTCCAAGAAAATGCTGAGTGCTTGGACCTTGTAATCTTATAGAAGGATTTTGAGTTATTGCAAGATCATAATCTGCTATGATGTCTGCGAATACCGCTAATAAAATAAATATACTTATTATTATTAACCCCATCATTGCTGTTTTACTTTTTTTCAATCTTTTCCATATTTCTGCTAATTGATTCTTTTTCTTATATTGCTTTACAGTTGTATCTTGCTTTGTTATAATTTCACTCATATTTTCACTCCTTAAGTTAGTTACTACAAATTTTCTAATAACTAAATCTTACATACCTTTTGCGTATTGGGATCTCAACCTAGGATCAATATATGCATATATTAAGTCAACTAACAACATGATTATGCAAAACAATGATGCCAAAAATAATACCGCTGCCATTACTTGTGGTATGTCTTTCATCCTTATTGCTGTCAGCATAAGCATTCCTAATCCAGGTATTGAGAATATTGATTCTATAAGAATAGTTCCTCCTAATAATGCTCCAAAATCCATACCTATTACAGTTATTACAGGTAGTAATGCATTCCTAAGAGCATGTTTCCAAATAATAATTTTTTCAGTTGCTCCTTTAGATCTTGCTGTCCTAATATAATCTTGTCTTATTGTTTCTAACATTGTTGATCTCGTGAGTCTTATAATATTTGCTGCAGAAGGCAATGCTAATGTTATAGTAGGCAAAATATAATTTGCAATCGAACCAATTCCATTTGACGGAAGCCATCCTAGTTTAAGCGAGAATAATATGATTAACATTAGACCTAGCCAAAATCCAGGAACTGAAGCCATCAACATTGCTGCAGTAGTGCTTATTATATCCAACTTTGAATATTGCTTGACTGCAGACAGTATTCCTAATGGAATTCCTATAATTATTGAGGTCAATACTCCTAGAATAGCTAATATTAACGTTGTAGGAAATCTTGAAAATATTTCATCAAATACAGGTTTATTGGTACGATATGAATTTCCAAAATCACCTTGAACTGCATCTTTAATATAGTCTACATATCTTACTAAAAAAGGTTCATCGAAACCAAGTTCATGATTTAATTGATCTATTGCTTCTTGTGGTGCACTTGTACCTAAAATCAATCTTCCCGGATCTCCAGGTGTAAGTGCCATGATTGAAAATACTATAAATGTTACTCCTAAAATTATGGGGATGAGTAATATCAATCGTTTCAATATATACTTATACATTAATTTTCACTTCCTTATCAATTTCCCAATATTTCTTATTTAATTAAATCATTATATTGCTGTTAAATTTGTCCCTTATTAAGTGTAGTAGTGAGCGTTCCATTACCATTAAAATACAATTTCAATTTAAAATTATTTTTTAATTATTGCTTTAATAAGCTTAATTGATTCCACAACATCTGATTTATGAATCATTTCGTTAGCAGTATGCGCATGTCTTGTTGGTATAGAAATATCACCACTTGGTACACCATTTTTTGATATATGTATTTCACCAGAATCAGTACCACCACGATGCATTATTTCATTTTGATATTTAATATTATTTTCTTTAGCTTTATCTGTTAGAAGTCTCTTAATTTGTGGATGAGTCATCAGGGTTGGATCCATCAGCTTAATTGCAGCACCTGCACCAATTTTAGTATTAGAGTTTTTAGTTCCTGGAGTATCTCCTGCAGGCGTTATATCTAGAGCTATTCCTAAATCAGGTTCTATTTGATAAGTAGCAGTAATAGCACCACGACATCCTACTTCTTCTTGTACAGTAAAAACATAGTAGATATCATAATCAGTTTCAATTTGTTCTTTAATAACTTCCGTTAACATATAGCAACCAATTCTGTCATCTATGGATTTAGAAATAATAATATCATCATTCTCATAATATTCTGCATTAAATGTGCCCATTTCACCTATTTCTATCTTCTTAACAGCTTCTTCTTTAGAAGTTGCTCCGATATCAATATATAGTTTATTCAAAGACAGATTAGATAACTCTTGCGATGTTTCTAAATCTACTTCAGAGTCTATTATACCTATAACACCATTGCTAAAAATTATGCGTTGACCAATAAGAGTAAATGGAATCAGACCTCCAACGCTTGAAAATTTCAAAAATCCACTTTCATCAATATTAGTAATCATTAATCCTATTTGATCCATATGTGCAGAAAACATTAATTTTTTGCCTGTCCCTTTTTTATGAGCTATAAGGTTCCCTAATGCATCACTATATACTTCATCTACATATTTCGAAACCTCTTCTTTTATTACTTCACTAATATTTTCCTCTGTACTAGATGGTGAAGCTATGCCACATAGATTTTTTAAAAATGCGGTATTTAATTCCATTTTATTTCTCCTTTTGATATAATATTTAAGTTCTAAATTACAAATTTTGACTTTCTAATCATAGGATATAAAAGAAGTTTATTTCTTTATATTCTTTTACATATTATAAACTATATATTTTCTATTTAAAATTATAATTGAAAATATTACTATTCGTTATAAATCTAATTTTTTCAGTAAATTTTCTTTTTTCTCCCAATGAACTTGATTCATGAGAGGATGTCTAAGAGTTATTGCTCCATCTTTCGGACAATCCATAACACAGCATCCGCAGTACCAGCATTCTCCAGGATACTGGACTATTGGCGGATTACCTTTAATAGGATTTGGAAGTAACAAATCAACTTGACAAGCGTCTACACATCTGTTACATCCAATGCATTTTGTTTCATCATATATAATAGGATTTGCAGCAGGAGCTTCTGGTACTGCATATACTTTTTTTGTATCCATATCAATTCACCTCTATATAATCTTTGTTATACTTTTCATAATTTTTCTTCAAATCTCCATAATAATCGAGTGGGAGATACCCTACTTCTATATTTTGTTCTACTTTCTTTATTGTAATAAACTTTTTATCCTGTACTGGATCCATGTCCGGATAATCAATTCTATCAAAGCACAGAGCTCTAGAACTTGATTTTCTTTGTAAACATGAATTTATAATCATCTCTGAAACTGTCAAAATATCAAAAACTTCTAAAAGTCTAACTAAATCATGAGGATTAGATGCGTATGTATTTGGTATTACATTTGTTTCATATTCCTTAAGTCTTTGTAAACCAATTTGCAGCAAATCTTCTATTTTGTCGCCACCGCAGTAGTTTTGCATAGTTTTAGAAATTCCCATGTTTAATTCTTTCCAACTTATACTTTTTAGAGGATCATTATTTAACGGAGCATAAACTCTTTTTTTCTCTTTTTCAATCTGATCTCTGCAAACTTCTGTAAATTCGTTGTCAGCTGCATATTTAGCAGCATGTCTTCCTGCATAAGAGCCTGTAGCCGCCGCATGTCCATAGCAATTTGAAGCAAAAATAGAGTCACCTGCTACATATAAACCTTCTAAGTTTGTTCTGAGATTCCAGTCATTTAAGAATCCACCTGGTAGACCAAATAATTGTCTCTCTTGAGGTAAAAAGCTTGCTGACTTCCATCCACTTCCATAGCACTGCAAAACATCCTTTGTTGGATCAAATCCAGCTTTTGTATGATTTTGATAAACAGGAATTTTTGTTTTTCCTTCTTCCCCAACCATCATACCCCATATAGCTTTTCTTTCTAATTCGGGTATGTTAGTCAAATCCGCATAAAGTGGCAACTTATATCCTTCTGCAAGCATTTTCTCAGTTGATACAGTTTCAGGACCATTATATTCATACTTTGCAAAATCTATATTACCGCCCTTTAAAAAATACTTTTGATTTTCAGCAGGTTTAGTTCTTTCATTAAATTCATTTAGCAGTTTCCCATCTCTGTCTATATAAGGTATTTCTCTTCCCTTAGAATCTATAATTGATGCTGGATACCATGTATTGTGATTATTTCCTGCACTGTATGGAGGATAACTTTTTCCCGACGCTGAAAATTCTGCTACTACTGATTTTTCCATCATAGTGAACTCAGCTCCTGCTCTCCATCCCATAGCATGACCATCGCCTATACACTGAGTAGGTCTAAACTCACATAATCCTGGGAGTGAGCCTGAAAACAACCAAATTCTTGCTGGTCTTGACATTGTGACAATGTTTGCTTTACCTCTAAACACATAAAACTCTCCTGTTCTTGTATTTATCCCTGTTGCGCCAATAACTTTACCACCTATTTTACCGCCTTCAGTCAGTAGAGATGTTACCATGGTTCTGTCGCAAATTTTTACACCAAGTTTTTTCAATTCATTATACATTGCTAGTTTGAATGTGGTTCCCCATATTCTAATCGTGAATTTATTTTCATAATCATAAGCAAACATAAGCTTTGTTTCATCGTCTCTAAAAGCGGCTCCTTTAAATTCATCATCTGTATCTCTTACTTTTGCCCCCATTTTCTCTAGGTCAAGTATTCTGTCATATCCTTCTCTGCATTCTATATAATGAGATATACCATTGTTATATCCATCATTATCATCTATCATAGCATGAGTTAGTTCTTCAGGAGTTACCTTAGAACAGGGATTTGTCGTTGCAGATTCCCAATGATCGCACCCGGATCCGCCAGCACCACTTCTCCTAGTAGCGCCCTTTTCTACCAATATAACCTTTTGTCCTTTTTTAGCTGCTGATATTGCAGCCATACACCCAGCTATTCCCCCTCCTAAAACAAGGACATCCGCTTCCATAGTATCTTCATTGTTCCATTCTATAGCATAAGGCCATTCCATATTGTACATACTATCATCCTTTCAACTGTAATATTTTGTTCGTTAATTGTTTATCTAAAAAATTTTTAATTAATTTTATCTTTTTTACATAATAGCATAAAGTAAAATCATGTGCAATATATATTTTGCATTTTGCATAATATATATTGCATAATATTTTTATTGACTTTAAACTTCTATTATGCTATCATTTTACTAAGAATAATCATTACAATATAGATAGGAAAAGGGTGTAAATTTTGGATATAGTAAATAAAACTACGTTGTCAGAACAAATATACAAAATATTGAGAAATGATATAATTAATCAAACAATTAAATGCGGAGAAAAACTTACTCTTAAAAATTTAATGGCAAGATTCAATGTCAGCTCTACCCCAGTAAGAGAAGCTTTGACACGTTTAAGCCAAGATGACTTAGTTAGTTATTATTCAAATATTGGAGTAAGAGTCGTTGAACTAGAAAAAGCAGATGTTGCTCAAATATATGATTTTTCTAGAGAATTAGATTGCATGGCTATCAAATTTGCTTTTGAAAATACTAGTTATAAAGAAATAGCAAATGATTTAGAAGATGTTCTTAAACTTTCTTCAAAAGCGCTAAAATCTGAGGATTTAGAAAAATTCAGAAAAACTTCAGACGATTTTCACGATGTTTTTTATAAATATAGTAACAATTCAAGATTATTTAATGCAGCTACTAAAATTCGAGGTCAATTCAGCATATTAACTAAAATTTATCAAAGCTATACTGTGAATATATCAATTGTTAATAGCGAACATACTGAAATATATGAAGCTGTTTTAGAAAATGATTTAGATAAAGTGTTGATCCTAATGAATAATCATTTTAATCACAGCAAAAATTACTTAATAAATAGCATTGAGAATTTTGGAAAGGTTGTTTAGTTTTAAGCTTAGTAATAATTAAATATAAAAAAGTATTTGAATAAAATAAATTCAAATACTTTTTTTAATTTTCAACTAACTAATCTATACTAATTTAACTCTATGATATACTTTTTTACCTTTTTTAATCATTATTTTTCCATCTTGAAAGTCTGATTTTGTTATTGTAGCACTTACTTCGCTTATAACATTGTCATTTACTGTTACACCAGATTGTTCAATCAACCTTCTGCCTTCACTCTTTGTTTTAATTAATCCTGTTTTAACCAAAAGGTCAATAACAGTCATGCTTTCACCTAATTCTTCTTTTGCAAGTTCTGATGTAGGAATATTTTCCGAATCAGCTCCACCAGAAAAAAGTGCTCTTGCGGCATTTTGTGCATTTTGTGCATCTTCTTCTGAATGAATTAATTTTGTTACTTCAAATGCAAGTACTTCTTTAGCTTTATTTATTTCAGAGCCTTCTAAAGCGCCTAATCTTCTAACTTCATCCATTGGAAGGAATGTAAGAAGTGCTAAGCATTTTTGTACATCTGCATCATCTATATTTCTCCAATATTGATAAAATTCATAAGGAGTAGTTTTATTTCTGTCAAGCCACAAAGCACCTTTTTCAGTTTTACCCATTTTTTTACCTTCACTATTAGTTAATAATGAAAATGTCATACCATATACTTGTTCGCCATCTTTTTTTCTAGTTAATTCGATTCCACCAATTATATTAGACCATTGATCATTACCACCAAATTGCATTTTACATCCATATTTTTGATTTAAAACATAGAAGTCATAAGATTGCATAAGCATATATCCAAATTCAAAGAATGTAAGTCCTTTTTCCATTCTGTTTTTGTAACAATCTGCCGCAAGCATTTTGTTTACTGAAAAATGAACTCCAACTTCCCTCATAAAATCCAAGAAATTCAATGGTAAAAGCCAATCTGCATTGTTTACCATAATTGCCTTGTCTTCTGAAAAGTCTAAGAATTTTTTAAATACTTTTTTAAAGTTTTCACCATTTTGAGCAATTATTTCTGGTGTCATAATAGAACGCATACCTGTTCTGTCACTTGGATCACCTATCATAGTCGTTCCACCACCAATTAGAGCTATAGGTTTATGCCCATACTGCTGCATAATAGACATAACCATTATCTGTATATAATGACCTATATGAAGGCTATCTGCTGTAGGATCAAATCCTATATAAAATGTTACAGATTCCTTTTCTAATAGTTCTCTAATTTCATCTTCATGAGTGCATTGCTCTAAATATCCTCTTTCCCTCAATACATCAAAAACATTTCCCTTTTCCATTATATTTCCTCCTGTAGTTATATTTCCTTATAAGTGATAATAAATAAAAAAAGGCTATCTCTCCTAAAAGGACGAGAAAACCCGTGGTACCACCTTAATTTACACTTTAAAAGTGCCTATTTCCAATTAACGTTGGATACCCGCTATAGTTTCCCATAGTAACTCTGGAACCGTAATTCGCTACCCTGTGCTATGAATCTTGCACCAACCGACTCACTCTCTTTATTGTAACCAGGTATGCTACTAATTTCCTTCTTTGTTAACTTAGTATATACAATTTAATTATGTATGTTAAAGGAATAATAATATATATTTTTGTAATTGTCAAGGCTTTATTGATATTTGCGTGTAAATTCTTAACGTATCTTAAGAATATTGTTAACTGTTAATTGTTTTACAATATTGTGTCATATTATTGACACATTTCCCAATTTAAGAAGTTATTGAGGGTTTATCCCCTTAGGCCTACATGCTATAATACGTTATGACGAAAAAGCTCAATAACAAGTTCAAAAATTTTCATGGTAGTTTAAGGAAAATAAAACAAATCCTTATTCTTTCCAAAAAAAATCTAAAACTAATAGGAGTGATTTTATGAAACATAAAGTAATAGCAATCGCATTATCAGCAGCACTAGCATTATCTTCTACTTCAGCATTTGCTGCAGAAGTAAATACTACAAAGGGAAATTTTGATTATAGCAGTTTAGTTAAGAATTACTACAATTGTCCTAATAAAGACAATACAAATATTCTAAGCAAAATAACTTTGAATGGTAAGTCAATCGATTTAAAATCAATAGACTGGAAATCATTAATCAAAACAAATACGACAGCAACCGTTGCAACTGCACCAGTAGTTACTAAGCCAGCTACAACTACACCGGTAGTTACTCAACCAACTACAACTAAACCAGTAGTTACTCAACCAGCTACAACTGCACCTGTCAAAAACGAACCAGTAAATGATTCCACAGAAAAAGACTCAACAAGCAATACATCAGTTTCTTCGTCAAATTTAACTTATGAGCAAAAAGTAGTGGAACTTGTTAATATTGAAAGACAAAAGAATGGCTTATCGGCCCTTACGTTAGACACAGCTGTTTCTAATGTAGCAAGAACAAAATCAAAAGATATGGCTACAAATAATTATTTTGCCCACCAATCTCCAACATATGGAAGTGCAGGGGATATGCTTAAACAATTTGGAATACAATGGTCAGCATGGGGTGAAAACATTGCATCAGGACAAAAAACTCCTGAAGCTGTTGTAACTGCTTGGATGAATTCATCTGGACATAGAGCAAATATACTTTCATCTAACTTTTCTAAAATAGGTGTTGGTTATGCAACAAATTCAAACGGAACACCTTATTGGACACAAATATTTACTAACTAATAAATTAAAAAACAGACTGAAAATTTCAGTCTGTTTTTTAATGCTTTTTTAACTTCCATATTAATTATATTATTTATGCAAGCAACTCATAAAACTCAATTTGAATTCATATTCTAATAATTGTATATAAAATTATAAACCTCAGATTATCTTCCTTCATAATTCTAATTAAACTTCAAGATTACACATTCAAATGTATACAGTTTTAATGCAAAATATTGTAATATGATTGTAACATTTGACACTTAATGAAGTTATTGATGGTTTGTTTATACATTTGTACATGCTATAATACGTTATAACGAAAAAGCAAAACAACAATTCGTTAAAAAAACTTTTACAAGAGGAGTAATTATGAAAAATAAAATAATAGCAATTTCATTATCATTAATATTAACATTATCATCTACAACTGCATTTGCAGCAGAAAACATGAATACTTATTTCTATAATTTATATAACAACAATCAAACAATTGACTGGTCATTTTTAAATAAACTTAGCACACCTTCTGCAACTGCACAAAATGAAGCTAAAGCGGTTGAAAATACGCAAGTAAATACAAAATCAGAAATCACACAACCAACTGCTTCAGTTTTAAAAGATACAACTAGCAATACAACAGCTTCTAATTCAAATTATGAGCAAAAAGTAGTAGAACTTGTTAATGTTGAAAGACAAAAGAATGGTTTAGCAGCTCTTGCATTAGATTCTTCTGTTTCTAATGTAGCTAGAACAAAATCAAAAGATATGGCTGCAAATAATTATTTTGCACATCAATCACCAACATACGGAAGTGCTGGAGACATGCTTAAGCAATCAGGAATTAATTGGTCAGCATGGGGGGAAAATATAGCATCAGGTCAAAGAACTCCTGAAGCTGTTGTAACTGCTTGGATGAACTCTGAAGGCCATAGAGCAAATATACTTTCATCTAATTTCACTAAAATAGGTGTTGGTTATACAACAAATTCAAATGGTACACCATATTGGACACAAATGTTTATAAAATAATAAAATTTAATATTCATAAAATAAAAAGCAACTATTGCTTCTTATCACCCTAAGGTGAATGAAACAATAGTTGCTTTTTAAATATTTTTATTATTATTTTTTATCTTCCATCTTAGAAAATATATTTGCTAAAATTGCACCTGATATATTATGCCATACACTAAATACAGCGCCAGGGATTGTTGCTAATGGATATTGAGCAAAAGCTGTAGCTGCAAGAGACGTAGCTAAACCAGAGTTTTGCATACCAACTTCAATTGCAATAGCTTTTCTTTTTGGCAAATCTAGACCAAATAATTTGCTTGTTCCAAAACCTAATGCATAACCTAAACAATTGTGTAAAATGACAACTGCAATAATTAAAAAACCACTTGTCATAATTTTTGCTGAGTTCGCCGAAACAACAGAAGCAACAATCGCAACTATTGCCATAACAGAAACCAAAGGTAAAATTTTAACGAATTTCTCTGTAATTTTTCCGAAATATTTATTAATTATAAATCCAAGACCTATTGGAACTATTACTACTTTTACAATAGAAATAAACATGCTTACAACATCTACAGATACTGTTTGTCCAATAAGAAGTTTTGTGATAAATGGTGTTAAAAATGGTGCAAATAAAGTTGAAAAACTTGTCATTGTTACTGAAAGAGCTACATCACCTTTTGCTAAGTATGTCATTACATTAGAAGATGTTCCTCCTGGACATGTTCCGACAAGAATAACTCCTACTGCCAATTCTGGCGGTAAATTTAATATTTTAACTAATAAAAATGCTATTAATGGCATGATAACAAACTGAGCTATAAAACCAATAAGTACATCTGTAGGTCTTTGTAAAACCAATTTAAAATCATCAAACTTCAATGTTAAACCCATTCCAAACATAACTATCATAAGCAATGGATTGATATATGATGTTTTTATCCAACTAAATGTAGTAGGAACAAATAATGCAAGTGCTGCTATGACCAATACTATTATAGCCATATACTTCCCTGCTAAACCGCTTAATTTTTCTAATAATTTCATTTAATTTAATTCTCCTTAATTTTTAATACAACAAGGTTCCCGGGTGGGGTTATTGTTATTTTGATACTTCTAAAACAGCTCCTCTATTACCTGATGTAACCATTGCTGCATATCTTGCTAAATAACCTGTTGTAATTTTAGGTTGTCTTGGCTGCCATTTTTCTCTTCTAGTTTTTAATTCTTCATCTGATATAACAAAATCTATTTTATTTGCCATAATATCTATTTTTATTACATCCCCTTCTTCTATAAGGGCAATATTTCCTCCAACTGCTGCTTCCGGAGAAACATGTCCTATACAAGCTCCTCTGGTAGCCCCTGAGAAACGTCCATCTGTAATAAGTGCAACACTGTTGCCAAGACCTCTTCCCATTATAGCTGCAGTAGGATTTAACATTTCTCTCATACCAGGACCGCCTTTTGGTCCTTCGTAGCGAATAACAACAACATCTCCAGACGAAATTTTCCCTGCATTGATTGCTTCAATGGCATCATCTTCACAATCAAACACTCTTGCAGGTCCTTCATGTTCCATCATTTCAGGTGCTACTGCTGAACGTTTAACAACACATGAGTCTGGTGCAAGATTTCCTTTTAATACTGCTATTCCACCTGTTTGGCTGTATGGATTTTCAATTGGTCTAATAATTTCAGAGTTTTGGTTAAAGCATCCTTCAATATTTTCTCCAACTGTTTTTCCTGTACATGTAATTAAATCTGTTTTAATTAAGCCTTTTTTGTTTAATTCATTCATAACTGCATATACTCCGCCAGCATCATCTAAATCTTCCATAAATGTGTTTCCTGCTGGTGCAAGATGACAAAGGTTAGGAGTCTTAGCACTTATTTCATTTGCTATGTCAAGATTCAAATCTATTCCTGCTTCATATGCTATAGCTGGTAAATGAAGCATACTGTTTGTGCTGCATCCAAGTGCCATGTCTATTGTTAAAGCATTCATAAATGCATCACGAGTCATGATATCTCTTGGTTTAATATTTTTTTCAACAAGTTCCATTATTTTCATACCTGCATGTTTTGCAAGCCTTATTCTTTCTGAATAAACAGCTGGGATTGTACCATTTCCTTTTAATCCCATTCCAAGAGCTTCTGTAAGACAATTCATGCTGTTTGCTGTATACATTCCTGAACATGAACCACATGTCGGGCATGCTTTATTTTCATATTCTTCTACTTCCTCTATTGACATTTTTCCTGCATTGTATGCTCCAACTGCCTCAAACATATCAGATAAACATGTCCTTTTTCCTTTCATTTTACCTGCAAGCATAGGCCCACCGCTTACAAATATAGTAGGGATGTTTACTCTCGCTGCTGCCATTAAAAGCCCTGGTACATTTTTATCACAGTTTGGAACCATAACCAACGCATCAAAACAATGAGCCATAGCCATTGCTTCTGTTGAATCTGCAATCAAATCTCTAGTAACAAGAGAATATTTCATCCCTTGATGACCCATTGCTATACCATCACACACTGCTATAGCAGGAAATACAACCGGTGTTCCGCCTGCCATTGCTACTCCCATTTTTACTGCATCAACAATTTTATCCAAATTCATGTGCCCTGGTACTATTTCATTTTGTGAGCTCACTATTCCTATTAAAGGTTTATTTAATTCTTCCTTTGTATATCCTAAAGCATTAAACAAAGAGCGATGAGGTGCTTGTTGTACACCTTTAGTTACTGAATTACTTCTCATAATTTCCTCCTGTAATATTATTCAACTTGATTTATAAGTTTTAGTATAAATAAAAAACCTCTCATCCCTATATACATATATATATGTATATAGGGACGAAAGGTCTTTCGTGGTACCACCCTATATTACGATAAAAAAATATCGCCTCATTCAAGTCGAAAAAAAAAATTTTTTAACTCTATCCTTATAACGCAAGAATACGTCTAAGTTTACTTAATTTCAACTTAGAAGCTCAAGAGTGATCATTATATACTTTGTAACACTATTTTTCACCAACCAATAGTTCTCTAAGGTTATTTTAAAGTATTTTTCTCTCCGTCACAGCTTTTAATTAACTTTTTTATATTATACACACGACGTGTACCATTGTCAACAACAAAAATCTAAATAATTCAAACCAAAATATGGTTAATGTAATATTATTAAGAAGATGTCTTTTTATTTATTAAACAGCGACAAAATTTTATGTTTTCTGCAAAAAAGGTTGCTCTTTACAGCCTCTTAAGGTATAATAATTAAGTAAAAATTAAATATTAATGCATCAGTATAATGTGGATAATATGGTTCCAAAGTTTCTACCAAACAACCGTAAATTGTTTGACTATTGAAGTTGTTTTTTATTTTTAACTTATATACGATGCGAGTAGTGTTTACTATTCGCTTTTTTATTTATCATGTAAATAAATATAATATAGAAGTACTGTATATTATATGTAAGATTAGAAATGATAAACATTAATATTTGTTATGAGCACAGCTCTAATTATTTATTACTAATAGGAGGAATTAATGGAAAAGTTTTTTAAATTAAAAGAAAGCGGAACAAATGTATCTACAGAAGTAATGGCTGGCTTTACTACATTTTTTGCTATGTCATACATTGTTTTTGTAAACCCTGCAATACTATCAGCTACAGGAATGCCTACTCAAGCTGTTTTTCTAGCAACAATTTTTGCTGCAGCTATAGGCACATTAATAATGGGTCTTTTTGCAAATGTACCTTATGCACAAGCTCCAGGTATGGGACTCAACGCATTTTTTACTTATACAGTATGCTTCGCACTAGGTTTTACATGGGAGCAAGCTTTAGCGCTCGTATTTATTTGCGGTTTAGTAAATATTACAATAACTGTTACTAAAATTCGTAAGAGTATTATAAAAGCAATACCATCAAGTTTACAACACGCTATTGGTGGAGGTATAGGAATATTTATCGCTTACATAGGTGTAAAAGGGTCAAATTTAATTCAATTTACAACAGAAAGTGCTAATATAGTATCAATAAATGGTCAAGCTTTTACTCCAGACGGAGCATTTAGCGGAATATTTTCAGTTGTATCAAACGGAGGAATAATTCCAGCAGTAGTAGATTTTACAGCCGCTGATACTCAACTTGCTTTAATTGGTCTTGTTATAACAGTAATTTTATTAATATTAAAAGTTAAAGGTGCTATATTAATGAGCATCATTGCAACAACTTTAGTTGGTATACCTTTTGGCGTCGTTGATTTTTCAAACGTTAGTATTAATTTTAGCAGCATTGGTTCTGCATTTGCTGATTTAGGTCTTACATTTGGTGCAGCTTTTGGTCCTAAGGGAATGATGTCACTTTTTAATGATCCATCACGTATACCTCTTTTGATAATGACTATATTTGCATTTAGTTTATCAGATACATTTGATACAATTGGTACATTTATAGGTACTGGACGCCGCAGCGGAATTTTTAGCGAAGAAGATCAAAAATCTCTTGAAACAAGCACTGGATTCAAATCTAAAATGGATAAAGCTTTATTTGCAGATGCAATAGCAACATCAGTAGGAGCAATACTCGGAACTTCAAACACTACAACATATGTAGAAAGCGCAGCTGGCATCGGCGCTGGTGGAAGAACAGGATTAACAAGTGTTGTAACAGCATTATTATTTTTAGCATGTATTTTCCTAGCACCTATCGCAGGTTTAATACCATCTGCAGCAACATCACCAGTTTTAATAATAGTTGGTATTATGATGTTGTCATCATTTAAAAATATTGATTGGGATGATTTAGAAGAAGCAATCCCAGCATTCTTTGCTGCAGTATTCATGGCACTTTGCTACAGCATATCATATGGGATAGCAGCTGGCTTCATATTCTACTGCATAGTAAAATTATGCAAGGGAAAAATTAATGAAGTTCATCCAATATTACTAGTTTCAACTTTATTGTTTATACTAAACTTTGTGGTTCTTGCTATTATATAATATGTAATATAACATATAAAATTTTTATTCTGGTACCGCATTACGAGGCCCCCACTGAGTAATGCATTCAATAAAATGAAAAGAGATTGCATGATAGTTTTACTATATTTACAATCTCTTTTCTTATGTAATAAAATAAATATTATATTAATTATAAAAATGAATTGTCCATTAATTAAACTGCAAAAAATTTAAATAGAATTATCATACATTTTTATATTTATTTTTGATTCAAAATTAAAATAACTTGCATTTTTCATATGTTAAGATGTATTCATCAATATTTGTTTTCGCATGTCGAATGATTTTTTACATATTTTTATTGCAAAATAATCTATATTTTACGCTTATTTTAAATTTTTTTATATTTTTTTGCACTTTTATATTTACAAGTTGCATTTCGTATGATATAATCACATCATAAAATAAAAGTTGGAGGTTCACATATGAGCGTAATAGTGAAAGATATTAGAGAAGTTGTTGCAAAAATGAATTTTAAAAGATGTGGTACAGTTACATGCATTCACAATGTTGATAGTAAATGTAGCCAAAAAGAATGCGAATTGCATGAAAGAGGATTAAAAAAAGAAGAAGATTAATAAATACAAGATAAAAAGCGGATTATATCATTAGATATAATCCGCTTTTATTGTGAATACAACAAGGTTACCGGGACCCATCAGTAATCTTCGATTGCGTCGATGGGTGGGGTTCTTATTATTACATAAATTTAATTACTAGTATTTAACTTTTCTAAATTTTCCAGCGATTTTATAGCTCCTACAGCATCCCAATAAAAATTATCTTCACCTATTATTGCAGTTAAGCCTGAACGGTCAAATATTTCTTTTACATCAGGTTGAACACCGCAGAATATAATATTAACATTATTTTTCGTAAATCTTGATGCTATTTCTTTAAATTCACCTACAGCTGAATGATCAATGCTTGTAACTGCTCTCATAGAAAAAATAATATTTTTTGCATCATCTATTTGAACAATTGCTTGGCTAAATTTATCTTTTGTAATAAAAAACAACGGACCAGTCAAATAAACCATTTTAGTATATGTATGATCCGCTGTTATATCATGACCTGTCATCCTTTTTAAATCAATATTGCTTATATCAATTCTAAGTGCACAGTTTTTAGTCACAAACAAGAAAATTGCCATGAATACTCCTAAAAGTATTGCAATTGTAAGATCAAACATAACTGTAGCCGCCATTGTTACAACAAATGCTATCATAGAAGTTCCAAATTTATTTTCAAAAATATAATTTATTTCATGCCATTCATTCATGCGCCATGCAGTCATTATCAAAACACCTGCAAGTGCTGCCAATGGAATTTTTGACATTATTGGTCCTAACAAAAACATTGAAGCTAAAAGTCCAATAGAATGCAATATACTTACTAAACGAGTTTGCCCGCCTGATTTAATTGCTACACTTGTACGTGCTATAGCAGCAGTTGCTGGAACGCCACCAAAGAATGGTATTATTATATTTCCTAGACCTTGAGCAATAAGTTCTCTGTCAGCATTTAATTTTTCGTTTTTCATCTTTCCAGCCGAAGCTCCACACAATAAACTTTCAATCATTCCTAACATAGCAATGCTTAAAGCAGGTCCTAGAAGATTCTTGATTTGACTAAATGAAATAGCTGCAAAAGTTAATCTGCTTTCTGGAAATAATGTTCTAGGAATATCACCAACTACATTAACCGGCAAGTCCAGTACTGTATTAACAATTAAAGCTATAATGATACCTGCCAATGATGATGGAAATTTAGCATTCCATTTTTTAGGCCATAAAACCATTATTACAATTACCAATAATCCAAACATTATGGCATACATGTTTGGCGAAAATCCAAGTTCACCATATGACATTAATTTTTGTATTGCATTTTCTCCATGAGAAGTTGTACCAAAAAAGTTATCAACTTGTCCCAAAGCAATTATAATTGCAATACCTGAAGTAAAACCAGTTATTACTGAAGATGGTAAAAAAGATACAAGTCGCCCAAAGTGAAAAACTGCTGCAATAAAAAGAATGATTCCAGAAATAAGCCCTGCCAAAAAAACGCCATCAATGCCATATTTAGTTGACAGTGTAAGTAAAATAGCTGTCATTGCTCCTGTTGGTCCTGATATTTGATATGAAGCTCCTGATAAGCCCCCTATTAAGATACCAGCAATGATTGCTGTAATAAGTCCTGATGCAGCATCAGCTCCAGAACTAACGCCAAATGCAAGTGCAAGAGGCAATGCAACTGCTGTTACAGTAAGTCCTGCCATAACATCCTGCATTAGTTTTTTTTGATTGTAACCTTTAAACTCAAGTTTTAAATCTTGAAAAAATTGTGTTACCATTTTTCTCTCCCGTTTTTTAATATTTTCATACGTTTTTAATATATATTATAATCAGTCTATCATATATTTGTTGATATAACAATAAAAAAATCGCTGATTTCTCAACGATTTTTATGCAAACCTTTACTTATCAAACTTCATCTGAAATCCTTAGATTTAGATATTAATAAAAATTTATTTATTAATATTTATTTCAACATTTTCAATTACAACTTTATCAACTAATGTTAAATCAATTGGTTGTTTAAAAATAAAATTCATTGTGGCATTAAGTGCATTTGTGCTTGTGCCTGAGCTTCCTACTTCAACAATTGATCCATCCTTCATAATTACAGTCACAATATCTGTTAAATTATGCACAGGATTTTCTATATTGTCAAGTATATTATTTCTCAACTGTATATTTAATGATATAGGTGATAGTTTTATACTTTCTACAGTGTATCTTTTACCTCCAACTTCAATTTCTTTATTTACACGAAATTTATTTGAAGTGTTTTTATAATCTGCTTTAAATGATACCTTCCACTCTCCAGCAGTTGAATTTATATTCTTTACAATGCTGTATTTTAAATTGTATTTTTTTAATTCATCCATATTTTTAATGTCGAACATATAATATTCATATTTTATGCCTTCTTTTTCTTCTGAAAACATGTACTCGCTGTATTTTTCATCACTTTTATCATTTTTGTTCCTCAAGTATATATCACCAATATCTTGCTCATCCTTATCCGTCAATGCCAGCCTGATGCAAAGCTTCTCATCAGCAAAACCTACATTGTCAATTTTAATATTATTATTCTTATCTCCCAATGAAATATCTAAATATTTCATTGGCAATATATTGTCTGGTGCTACTTTATTTCCATATTCTTCTTTGGCAACTTCTTCATCATTTGAATTATCATCATTGACAACAGGTATTTTATTATAATTTTTAATAATACTTTGATTAATACATTCTTTATTTTCAGCTAAAAACTCATAAATGTTTAAACCGTCATTATCATCATTAATGTTGTATTCAGTGAAATTTGATGCTTTCAATGTCAAGTTTTTCCCAGCTGTTTTTTTAGCTGTATCTCCAATTAAAATAAAAGTAGCCTTATTATCCTTTTCATCATCATCTTTAATTTGTTCCCATGAGTAACCACCTGAGCCTTTAAAATCTAAAGAAAGCCTTTCAAATTCTATATAATTTGATTTTTCAAAGCTTTCACCATTTTCTTTTATAAGTTCAAATATAATGTAAAATGAATTTTCATCGCCAAGCATGCTAGAAACATTAAATGTTATACCATTTAACGAATAGCTTTCATTTATAACAGTTTCCATTTCATCTACATATTTAATATTATCACCAAACAAACTTTTATATATATTATTTAATCCACCTTGTGCAAATACAGCTGCAAAAGAAAGTATAATAGTCATCGCAGCAGCTAAAGGCAATATAAATCTTTTATTTATGTGCTTTTTACTTTTCAATCCTGCTTTTTTTAATGTTAAATTTGTTATCCTTTCTATTTCTTCTTTTGAAATATTTTCTTCATTAATATTTATATCATCATTATGAAGTTCATAATCATCTAAAATCTCATCAATTTTCTTCAATTAAGTCACCCTTTCATCATAAATTTATGCCTTTGCTAATTAAGGCTGCTTTTAATTTTTCTTTTCCTCTGTACAATTTATTTTCTACTAATTTAGTGTTTAAGTTTAAAAATGCAGCTATATCCTTTATAGATTCAAACAAATAATATCTCCTTATAAATATATCTTTGTCAGGTTGCGGTAAACTGTTTATAGTTTCATTTATAATATTTTTATTAATATTTCTTTCAACTTCATTATCTAAATCAAAATCCATTTCCAAATCATTTTCTTCCAAAGGGATAAGAATTTGTTTATTTAATTTCCGCTTATAGGTATTAATGCTGACATAACGAGCTATTGATATTATATAATTTTTAAATATCCCTTTATTCGTATCATAATTATCAATAGACTTCCATACTTCAACGAATATGTCAGAAATGCATTCTTCCACATCTCTTTTATTCTCATAACCCAATATTCGCATCGCTAAGGTTTTAACCAATGCACCATATTTTTCAATAGAACAAGATATACCTTGAGAAGGATTTTGCTTTAATAGTTCTATTAATTTTTCATCATTCATTTATGTCCTCCAATTTTAAGAAGCTTCTCATTTATATATTCACACAAAGAAGTGATTTTCACTCACACAAAATAAAATAATTATTTTTAAGTACAATTCTTTTAAATAAGATAAATATAATATAACATATTTTATATACTTGTATTTAATAATTATTAACTTCTCATTTTTTTTAATTGTCTGAAATACATAAAAAAATAAGCGGTATCCGCTTATTTAGTATTGTTAATTATGTTGTGTTTAATTGTTAATTAAATTACCGCCAACTATGACAGAGTATATATTAATATCACTATCAAGGAATAATAAATCTGCATCTTTTCCTATTTCAATGCTTCCCTTATTGACATCTGCTCCAATTGCCTTAGCTGGTGATAAGCTAGCCATTCTAACAGCATCTTGAATTGGTATATTTAAAAAATGAACCATATTATATACTGCATTTCTTAAATTTAATGTTGAACCTGCTAAATTTCCACTTTCTAAACGAGCTGCTCCCTCATTAACTATAACTTTTTGCCCACCTAATTCATATTCTCCTTCTTCTAATCCTGAAGCCCTCATTGCATCTGATACTAAAATTATTTTGTCTGTTCCCTTCGTCTTTAAAGCAATTAAAACTGCTCCATCGTGAAGATGTATTCTGTCATATATAATTTCACAATATACTCTATCATCTGTTAATGATGCACCTATTATTCCAGGCTCTCTGTGATTAAAATCTCTCATACCGTTATAAAGGTGAGTAGTCACGGTAGCACCATGATTTATACCGTTTTTAGCTTCATCATATGTTGCATTGCTGTGGGCCATAGCAACTGTTATATCGTTAAATTTCAAGTAATCTATAATTTCAGTTGCTCCCTTTTTTTCAGGTGCAATAGAAACCATTTTTAACTTGTTTAAACTAATGTTTTTAATTTTTTTAATAAACTCTAATTCAGGTTCCTTAATATATTCTTCTGGCTGTGCACCCTTTTTTAATACTGAAAAAAAAGGTCCTTCTAAATGTATACCTAATACTTGCGATAAGTTTCCCTTGTTTTTATAATTTGCTATATTTTGTACAGCATTAAAAATATCATCATATTTAGATGTAAGAACTGTACCTAAATATGATGTAACTCCATTTTGCAAATGAAATTGCCCCATTTTATCAATTGCTTCTTCCGTACCATCCATAAAATCAAAGCCTGAATTGCCGTGATTGTGAATATCAATAAAACCAGGAGATAAGAATTTTCCTTCTCCATCTATAGTTTCACTAATTAAATCAGCATTGATATTTTTTTCTAAATCTACATTTATAATTTTTCTGCCATCAATAAAAACACAGTATCCATTTAAAACTTCATAAGGTGTAATTAATCTAATATTCTTAATTAATGTACTCAAAATATCCCTTCTTACATTATTATATTTATAATTTTGATAATGCAGCTTCATCTGCTATTACAGTAATATCATTATGCAGCTGCAATATTGATGCAGGCAATTGAGGTGTAATTTTACCTTTTACCATTTTAGCTATTGAATCAGCTTTAGTACCTCCAACTGCTATTAAAATAATTTTTTTGGCTAAAAGAATTGTTTTAATACCCATTGTTATGGCAGTTGTTGGGACATCTTCTATTTTTTCAAAAAATCTTGAATTTGCAACTACAGTTTTATCTTTCAACTTCACTTCATGAGTATAAGGTTCAAAAAAATCAGCTGGTTCATTAAAACCTATATGACCGTTTTGCCCTATGCCTAGAAATAATATATCCATATAGCCTGCTTCTTTAATTTTGTTTTCATATCGAAAACATTCATTTTCAATATCACTTGTCATACCATTTGGTATGTTGATATTTTCTTTTTTTATATCAATATTTGAAAACAAATTTTTATCCATAAAATTATAGTAACTGTGTTTATTTGATTTAGAAAGTCCAATATATTCATCTAAATTAAAAGTTTTTATATCATTAAATGATATGCTTTTTTTCTTATATTCATTAACTAAAATGTTATACATCCCAATAGGCGTGCTTCCAGTTGGAAGTCCCAGCACAGCATCATTTTTTTCTTTTATAACATCCAACATGCATTTTGCTGCAAATTCACTTACTTCATTATAATTTTTCTTAATTACAATATCCATTTTAATAAATCCTTTTTATTTAAAATAACTTATAGCATCCACAGTATTTTCAAGGTACTCCATAGTAGTGTCATAACTCGATGTAGCAAAACACATAAACAAAACATCTATTATATAAAGTTGCGACATACGTGACGATGTTGCTGCACTTCTAAAGGGTGTTTCAATGCTCGAAGGAATGCATACGCTAATTTTTGAAATTTTCCCCAATGTACTTTTTCCATATTTAGTAATTCCAATTGTATTTATATTTCTTGAATTAGCTAAATCTATAAGTTTAATAGTTTCTTGTGTTTCACCAGATGCAGAAATGCCAATTACTAAATCATTCGGCTTAAGATTTGCTATCATAGTTGCAGTTAAATGAGTATCTTCAAAAGCATATGACACTTTATTAATTCTTAAAAATTTTTGTTGTGCATCTTTTGCTGCAATAAATGATGCTCCCATCCCATAGAAAACCATTGCATCTGCTTTATTCATTAAATTCACACATGTTGCTATTGTTTCTTCATCTAAAATATGCATAGTTTCATCTATGGATTTAACGGCATTATTTCTTATACTTTGAATTAAAGATTTAATAGTGTCATTTTTTTTAATATCAGTATAAGATGTATCATTATGAAAATTAATATCTCCTATAACTCTCATTTTGAGTTCTTGATATCCTCTTAAACCAAGTGATTTGCATAATCTAATAACTGCAGAACTGCTTGTTTCACTCATTTCTCCAAGTTCTGCAACTGTCAATGAGACAGCTTTATGCGGGTTATTCAATATGAAGTTTGCTATCTTTTTTTCAGAATCAGGCAAATCTTCAACAACATTTTTAATCATCATTATTCCACCGGATTTAAGTTCCATAAATTCCTCCACAACAAATTTTCTCTAATTATTTTCAATAGATTCAAGAGCTCTTCTTATATAGCCTTTATTTTCATCCAATATTTTTTTAGCAATGCACATATCTAATTTTGATAATATTATAAATATGGATAATTTACAATTATAATTTGTTCTATTTAATGTTTCTTCTGCTTCTTTAACAGAAACGCCTGTAGCTTCAACAACAATGCTTTTACATCTATCTCTAAGCTTATCATTTGATGCTTTAACATCGACCATTAAATTTTCGTAGACTTTACCATATTTTATCATAACACCTGTTGAAATCATATTCAAAACTAATTTTTGTGCTGTTCCTGCTTTCATACGAGTTGAACCGGTAACAGCTTCAGGTCCTGTTATAGGACTAATTGATATATCACATATTTGACTAAGTTCTGAATCTGGGTTATTGTTTACACCAACAGTAACTGCTCCTATGCTTTTAGCATACATAACAGCTCCTATTACGTAAGGCGTCCTCCCGCTGGCAGTTATGCCAACTAAAGCATCATTTTCATTAAAATTTATTTTTCTTAAGTCCTCTTTTCCTAAATCAAAATTATCTTCTGCACCTTCAATAGCTTTTAATATTGCTTCTTCTCCTCCAGCAATAAAAGCTTGAACAATTTCAGGATCTGTACCATATGTAGGCGGACATTCTGAAGCATCTAAAATTCCAATTCTTCCGCTTGTCCCTGCACCAATGTATATGAGTCTTCCACCAACTTGTAATTTTTCTACTATAGCATCAACTGCTCTAGCAATTTCTTTAATTTCTTTTTCCACAGCTAAAGCTACTTTTTTATCTTCATTATTTATCATTATTAACATATCTTCTGTTGAAACACTATCTATATTAACAGTATCTGCACATCTATGCTCTGTCACTAAATTTCTAATTTCTATAATACTCACCCCTTATATAAATGACACGCTACTTGATGGTTATCTCCCATATCCATTAATTCAGGCCTTATTTCTTTACAAATGCTCATAGCACTTTCACATCTTGAATTTAAAGGACATCCTTTTGGTGGATTAACAGGACTTGGCACATCTCCTTTTAATGTAATTCTCTTTTTCTTATTTAATGGATCTTTTGAAGGAACAGCAGATAATAATGCTTTTGTATATGGGTGCATAGGATTTTCATAAATTTGTTCTGTAACACCAGTTTCAACAATACGTCCTAAATACATTACTGCAACAGAATTGCTGATATGCCTTACAACATTTAAATCGTGGGAAATAAAAATATAAGTCAATTTTAAATCCTTTTGCAATTCCATAAGCAAGTTTAAAATTTGCGATTGAATTGATACGTCTAAAGCAGAAACAGGTTCATCTGCAACAACAAAACTAGGTTTGCTAATTATAGCTCTGGCAATACTTATTCTTTGTCTTTGACCACCGCTAAATTGATGTGGAAACCTATCTAATTGATCAGAAGCTAAACCTACTTTATCCATAACCCACAAAACTTGTTTTTCCATTTCTTCTTGAGACATATTAAAATGTGTTTTTAATGGCTCTATTAGAAGTTTTTTTACTGTCATACGCGGATTAAGAGAACTGTAAGGATTTTGAAATATGAGTTGCATATCTTTTCTCTTTTTTCTCATTTCTTCTTTAGAAAGCTTTTGCACATCAACACCATCAAATGTAACTTTCCCTGCTGTTGGCTCAATAATCCTCAATAAACTTCTGCCTGTTGTAGATTTACCACAACCTGACTCTCCAACTAAAGCAAAAGTTTCTTGTTCATAAACTTTAAAACTTATATCATCAACTGCATGAACATATCCTGTAGTTTTTTTCAAAATACCTTCTTTAACAGGAAAGTATGTCTTTAAATTTTCAACTTCTAACAATACTTTATTCATTGTTATCACCACTTTCTGCGTAAAGCCAGCATCTACATTTATGGTCTTTGGCAATATCCATTAATTCAGGAGTTTTTTCTTTACATATTTTCATTTTTTTATCGCATCTTTTTTCAAATCTGCAACCTTTTGGAATATGTGCCCCATCTGGAACCATACCAGGTATAGTGAATAAAGTTTTACTTTTGTCACCTAGAGATGTTACAGCTTTTAAAAGTCCTATTGTATAAGGATGCGCTGTATTGTGAAAAAGATTTACAACATCTGTTTCTTCAACTATTTGACCTGCATAAAATACCGCTACTTTTTCGCACGTTTCTGCTATAACCCCTAAATCATGGGTAATCATTATTATAGATGTATCATATGTTGTTTTTAAATCATTCATAAGTTCCAATATTTGTGCTTGTATAGTAACATCTAATGCAGTTGTAGGTTCATCTGCTATTAAAAGTTTAGGCTTACATATAAGTGCTATTGCAATCATTATACGTTGCAACATACCTCCAGACAACTGATGTGGATATTCCTTCAATATGTTTTCTGCTCTTGGTATCCCTACTTTTTTTAACATTTGTAAAGCCATATCGCTCATGTCTTTATTATTTAAATCAGTATGAAATTTTAAAGTTTCTACAATTTGTTTCTCTATAGTAAAGATTGGATCCAATGCTGTCATTGGTTCCTGAAATATCATAGATATTTCTTTTCCTCTTATTTTTCTAATTTCATGATTTTTTAATGATAAAAGGTCTACATTGCCTACTTCGCTTTTAAAAAATATTTGTCCTCCATTTGTTTGAAGAGGATATGATAAAAGCTGCATTATAGATAAAGCTGTGATACTTTTCCCGCAGCCAGATTCTCCAACTATTCCATAACTTTGTTTTTTTCCAACATTAAAATTTACATTATCAACTAATCTTGCAGTGTTTTTTTTAGTAATTAAATCAATATTTAAATTTTTTACTTCTAAAATATTATCCATATAAAAACTCCTCATTCCTAATTTACAACTTTAATTTAGGATCTAACACATCTCTTAAGCTATCTCCTAATATGTTAAAGGACAATATAGTACATATTATGAATATTGCTGGTGCTATAGCAAGCCATGGCGCTTTCTCCATATATTTTCTACTTTCACTCAACATTGAGCCCCATGATGGATCAGGAGGCTGAATACCCAAACCTAAAAAGCTCAATGAAGCTTCAGTCAAAATTGCACCTGATAAAGCTAAAGTGGCTTGTACTGTAAAAGGAGCTAAAATATTTGGTGTTATATGTTTTAATATAATATTAATAGTTTTCAATCCTATACTTTTTGCACTTACTATGTATTCCATAGATTTAACAGATATGACAGATGCTCTTACTGTCCTTGTAAAAACAGGAGTATTTACAATACCTATAGCTATCATTGTGTTATTTAAACTTGGGCCAAGGGCAGATACTATGAAAAGTGCAAGCAATATCGATGGAAAGGCAAATAATATATCCATAAATCTCATGATAATGCTGTCAACTATACCTTCAAAATATCCTGCAGCCATACCAAGTATATATCCACAAGTAGCTGAAATGCCAACAGAGATTATTCCAACTTTTAAAGATACTCTAGCACCATATATTATTCTGCTGAAAACATCTCTTCCAAAATTATCAGTTCCAAACAAAAACTCACCATTTGGTGCTACCATTTTATTTTTTGTAAACATTTCAGTTATATCATAAGGCGCTATTGCTGGAGCAAATAAGCTTAGCAAAATAATAATACCTACACCAATCAACCCTATTCTTCCAATGGGATCCTTAAATAATTCCTTTATAATATTTAAAATACCTTTTATTATTCCACTAATAGTTTTCATAAGTCACCTGCCTATTTATATGATATACGTGGATCTACATATGTGTAGAGTATATCAACAATTAAATTAACCATTACATAAATAAAAGCGATAAACAATATGCATCCTTGCACTACAGGATAATCTCTTTGATTTATAGCTGTTAGAACCATTTGACCTAGTCCTGGTATTGAAAATATTTGTTCCGTTACTACTGTACCACCAAGAAGTCCACCAATTTGCATTCCAATAAGTGTAATAATAGGTATAAGTCCATTTCTCAATGCATGTACAAATATTACAACTTTTTCTGATGCACCTTTTGCTCTAACAGTTTTAATAAAATCTTGCCTTAAAACTTCAAGTACAGATGACCTAGTCATTCTCATTACAGAACCTGACATAATAGTACCTAGCACAATTGCAGGTAATATCATAATTTCCATATTTACTTTAGAATTTTCAAAAAATCCAACATAACCAACAGGTGGGTAATAATCAAACGCTATTGATAAAAATAATATGAGTAGTGTTGCAAAAGCAAAGTTAGGTACTGAAACTCCTAAAAGTGCTACAAATCTAACAACTCCGTCAATCCATGTATTTCTTTTTAATGCTGAAATAATGCCTAATGGTATTGCAATTAACCATGATATTACAGCAGCCATAATTGTTAATTGAAATGTAATTTTAAAACGGCTCATCATTTCTGGAAGTATTTCTTTTTCCGTCCTGAACGAAGTTCCAAAATCTCCTTTTACAACATTGGTAATCCAATCTAAATATTGTTTGTATAATGGCTGGTCTAAACCAAATTTTTTAACATATTGAGCACGTAGCTCAGGATTTTCTTCTATCCCTAACAAACCCGATATAACATCTCCCGGAATTAATTGCATAATTAAAAAAATACATAAACTAATCCCTATCAAAACAGGAATTAACATCAATATTCTTCTAATAATATATGAACGCATTACTTCACTCCCTTTATATATTTAATGCTAGGGAGGGTTCAAAACCCTCCCAAAATTGTTATTCTATAGTTACGTCGTTGAAATTCTCAAGATCAAAAGTTGATGGATTAAAGTTTTTCATTTCTTTTCTTACAAAATAATAATCCATAGGAGATGCTATCCAAATATTTGGGCAATCATTTACTAATAATTTTTGTGCTTCTTTATAAACTTCTTCTCTTTTTGCTTCATCTACAGTTATTTTACCTTGATCACACAATGCATCTACTGCTGGATTAGAATACCCCCAAACATTTGCTGAACCAGTAGATGAGTAGAAGAATGCTACTGATCTATTAGGGTCAGTTCCTGCACCATTTCTACCTGCCATCATTTCATGAGTTCTATTTTTCCAAGCATCAACGTATTGACCTGATTCAAGGTTTTCTATAGTTGCTTTTATTCCAATTTGTTCTAATTGTTTTTGAAGAATTTCTCCTGCTCCTCTTATATCATCTAATAAGCCAACTGCTATAGTTGTTTCAAATCCATCAGGATATCCAGCTTCAGCCATTAATTGTTTAGCTTTTTCTATATTTTGTTGGTATAAATCTTCACTAGCATAATCCATAGCCCATCTTCCCATTGCAGGAGGTACTAAACCTGTAACAGTTGCTTCTCCGTCATAAACAAGGTCAATGATTTCTTGTCTATTAATTGCGTAACTAATTGCCTGTCTTACCCTAACATCTTTAAACTTGTCAAGATCAAAGTTAAATCCTAAGAAAAGATAATCATTAGATTGAAAATCCATTATTGTTATATCATCATTTCCTTCAACTAAAGAAATGCTTGATGCTGGAAGTTTTATTAAATGAACACTTCCTGTACGAAGAGCTGCTATTCTTGATGCTTCATCAGTCATTACATAAAATTCTATTGAATCTAATTTAGGCTGACCTTCTACAAAGTAATCAGGATTTTTAGTTAATATTACTTTATTGTCTGGAACCCATTCTTGAAGCATGAAAGGACCAGTACCACATGCAACTTGCATTAAGTTTTCATTTTCTTCAACAACTTCTTTTGGTACTATAGCGCCATAAAGGCTTGTTAAGTTTGACATAAAAGGTGCAAAAGGTTCTTTTAATATAAATTTTACAGTGTAATCATCAACAACTTCTATAGTTGATATACTATCATAATATGATTTTCCTAAAGCTGCTGTATCAGGATTTAAAATTCTTTCAAAGCTGTATTTTACATCATCAGCTACCATTTCTCTTCCATTGTGGAATTTAACACCATGTCTTAAATTAAATATGTAAGTTAAATCATCAGGTTGTTCCCATGATTCTGCAAGTTCTGGTATAAAGTTCATATCTCCATCTACATCTATAAGAGTATTATAAATTTGTCTAAATATTCTTACTGATGCAACTGCAGAAATTGTATGTGGGTCTAAACCAACAGGTTCTGCATCTGTACCATATTTTAATATTTGAGCCGGTGCCTCTGCAGGTTGTTCTTGACCTGTTGCTGCAGGTTGTTCTGTAGCTGGTTTTTCATTTCCACCACATGCAGTGAAAATCATAGTCATTAAAACAAGTAATAAAAAAATAGATAGTACTTTCTTTTTCATCTCTTAATTCTCCCTTTTTAAAATATTTTATAAATTATCTAAAATGCAGTTATGCATTTCTTCTCTAAAATTATTTAAATTTTTGGTTTCTCCTGTAGTATATAATCTATTTGTGAAAATTACAGAACCAATATTTTTTTCTTTACAAATCCAAGCAGATGTTCCCGTAAATCCTGAATGACCACAACCCATTGGATACACGTCAGATATTTGCCATCCGAGACCTCTGTTTCCTCCATGATTTCTCATAGAAGATTGAAACAATTCATTATTGGTTGACATATAAAATTGACAAAGTTTTACATAAGCTTCAACATCTGCAAAAATACCTGCATGTCCTGCAATTCCTTTAAAGAAATAATATGAATTTCCATCATTTACTTCTCCTACAAAAGCTTTGTTTTTATTTCGCCATCCATCAAATTCAATATTTCTTTGTTTACACATATCTTCTTCTATAATATTTCCATAAGAAGTAGGTGCAATATTGTTTTTATCAGTTGGACAATATGTAATGTTATTTATACCTAAAGGTTTTTTTATATATTTTTCTAATGTTTCATCTAATTTTAAATTAGTGATATTTTTCATTATTTCTCCTAAAAGCATAAAGTTTAAATCGCTGTACATAGTTTCTTCGATTTTTTCATATTCTCCAATAACTTTATTCATAACTTCGAGAAAGTCACCTTTCTCTGCATAAAATGGATACCAGTCAATAATACCTGAATTGTGAGTCAACAACTTTTCAATTGTCACATCAGAAAGTCTTTCTTTCAAAACATCATACTCATCAATTGAAGGCATATATAAAGTAACTTTACCATTTAAATTTATTTTACCTTCATTTATCAACATAAGTATTTCTGTAGCAGTTATAATTTTGCTTAAAGAGGCTACATCAAATATCGTATTTACTTCTACATCACCATATGATTTATTTAGATATACTTTTTCATTATTAAACACGCAACATACTGCTGAAGGAAAATATCCTTCAGCAATATATTTATTAATTATGTTGTCTAATTGTTTTTCCATTTCAACACACCTTTTATTGTTTATAGTTAAACGGTTGGCAAAACTAATTTGCCCATTATAACTTTTCTATCAGAACCGGTGACACTAGGAATATTGTTTGAATTGCCGCAAAGAAACTCATTACCAAGTATTGCAAATGCAATAGCTTCCTTTGCATCTCCTGAAAAATTAAGTTTGTCTACATTTCTAACATCTGCATTTATGTATTTAGATAAAAGTTTCATAATCATTTCATTATGAGCTCCCCCTCCACTTACATAAAGTTCATCTATTTCACATTCATTTAAAACAAATTGTTCAAGTTGATTTTGAACAGTTTTAGCTGTAAATGCTGTAATTGTTGCAAGGATATCAAAATTTTTCAAGTCTCTTTCAACACCTTTGTCATACAATTTTTTAGCAAGTTCTGTCGTATAATATTCTCTGCCTGTGCTTTTTGGAGGTTTTTTGTTTAAATATTCATCATTGATTATCATATCTTCAAGCCATAACTCATCAATACTTCCCATCATGGCCATTTTTCCGCCATCATCATAGGACATATTTCCACCTGTAATAATTTTTACAATTGCATCGATGAGAACATTTGCAGGTCCTGTGTCAAAGCCCCACACATCTTCTTCCTTACCGTTAGGTTTAAGAACAGTAATATTTCCAATTCCGCCTAAATTTAAAAGTACTCTTCCCTTATATTTATCAGAAAACATTATATAATCTATATAAGGAACCAACGGTGCTCCTTGTCCTCCATACGCCATATCGGATGGTCTAAAATCTCCAACCGTTAAACATCCTGTAACAGCAGCTATATTTGCAAGTTCTCCAATTTGAAAAGTACTGTGTTCATTTGGCATATGGTAAATCGTTTGTCCATGGGAGCTGATAAAATCTATATTTCTTATATCAATCTTAGATTTTCTACAAACTTCTAAAGCAGCTTGACCCATTTTGTTCCCAAGATAAGTATTCATAAAACATATTTCATCAACTTTTGAAGTATTTACATTACAAAGATTTAAAATTCTTTCTTTTTCACTTTTTGTATACTCCAATGTGATAAAATCTATAAGTTTTATTTCTGTTTCCTTGTGACTTCCTTTAATTTCAACTATACAAGCATCTACTCCATCTAATGACGTTCCTGACATTAAACCAATTGCAAATTTCTTATCTTTTTCAATAACATATTTAATAGTATTTAGCATTTAGTTACCTCATATATAATTGACATTTTATTTCAATAATATGTTATAATATATGAAACAAAATGTCAATAGATTGTTTTATATTAATAATATATATTAAACAGCGTCACATTTTATATTTAAAAAATATTTTAACAATTAAAAAAATACGCATTGCAGAATGCGTATTTTAGTTTAATATTATTTGTTTTTTAGTGACTCCAATCTTTCAACTACTTTTTCCATCATTGATTGATATTTCATAAGCTTTTCTTTTTCTTCATTAACTACACTTTCAGGTGCTTTGCCCATGAATTTTTCATTGTGAAGTTTGCCATTTACTCTATCAAGTTCACTTTGCAGCTTAGTTTTTTCTTTTTCAAGTCTTTCAATTTCTTTTTCAAAGTCTATTAAATCTGCTAAAGGAAGATATATTTCTGTACCATCTATAACAGATGATGCAGTGTCTTCTGTTATTTCAGATTTGTCATGAATTATTTGAACTTCTGAAATATTTGCTAATGTTGCAAAATATGATGCACCTGTTTCAATGTAATTTTTGCAGTTCTCTTTTGAAGGTACAAATATAGCTCTTGCTTTTCTTGATGGTGCAACATTCATTTCAGCTCTTGTGTTTCTTATGCTTCTTATTGCTTCCATTATAAATTCCATATTTGTTTCTGCATCTTCAAAGTTTTCATCTTCAGAATATGTTGGCCAATTTGCTCTTATTAATCTTGAATCAGTATTTGGCAAATATGACCAAATTTCTTCTGTGATAAATGGCATAAATGGATGCAAAAGCTTCAACATATCTTTTAATACTTTAATAAGAACGAATCTTGCAGTATCTTTATCAAGAGAATCTTCTCCATACAATCTTGTTTTTACTATTTCAATATACCAGTCACAATATTCATTCCATATGAAATCATATACTCTTTGAGCTGCCATACCAAGTTCAAATTTATCTAAATTGTCTGAAATTTCTTTTGTAGCTTTATTAACTCTTGAAATAATCCACTTATCTTCTATTTTATAATTATTTTTAGCTGTAGCTTCATCAATTAAGTTTCCATCAATATTCATAAGAACAAATCTTGATGCATTCCATAGTTTGTTTGCAAAATTTCTACAAGACTCAAGTTTTTCAATTTTAAAACGAGTGTCATTACCTGGGGATATACCTGTCATAAGCATGAATCTTAAAGCATCTGCTCCAAATTGATCTATAATTTCAAGTGGATCAACGCCATTGCCTAATGATTTGCTCATTTTTCTTCCTTCTGCGTCTCTAACTAAGCCGTGAACAAATACATGTTTAAATGGAACTTCATCCATAATTTCAAGCCCTGAAAACACCATTCTAACAACCCAGAAAAATATAATATCATAACCTGTAACCAATACATCCGTAGGATAAAAATATTTTAAATCTTCTGTTTCATTAGGCCAGCCTAATGTAGAAAATGGCCACAATGCTGATGAAAACCAAGTATCTAAAACATCTTCATCTTGTTTAATATCAGTGCTTCCGCATTTAGAACATTTATGTGGCGCATCTTTTTGAACCATTAATTCACCGCATTTTTGACAGTAGTAAGCAGGTATTCTATGTCCCCACCAAAGTTGTCTAGATATACACCAGTCTCTAATGTTTTCTAACCAATGAGTATAAATTTTAGTAAATCTTTCAGGCACAAATTCTACATCTTTATTTAAACCAGCCTTTATTGCAGGTTCTGCCAAAGGTTTCATATCTACAAACCACTGATCAGATATACGAGGCTCAACTATGTTGTGGCATCTGTAGCATGTTCCAACATTGTGAGCTGTATCTTCCATTTTTAGTATAAATCCATTTTCTTCAAGTTCTTTTACAAATAATTTTCTGCATTCAAAACGATCCATACCATTGTATTTTCCAGAAACTTCATTCATTGTACCATCTTCATTCATGCAGCTTATTTGTTCTAAGTTATGACGAAGACCAATTTCAAAGTCGTTAGGGTCATGTGCAGGTGTTATTTTAAGCGCTCCTGTTGCTTTAGTCATATCTGGATATTCATCAGCAATAATAGGAATTTCTCTACCAACAAGAGGAACTATAACTTTCTTTCCAATTAAATGTTTGTATCTTTCATCATCTTTATGAGCAGCTATTGCAACATCACCAAAAATTGTTTCAGGTCTTGTAGTTGCTACTACAAAATATTCATCAGGATTATCAACATATGAATATTTTACATAATAATATTTACCTGGTGTATCTTCATGTTCAACTTCTGCATCTGACAATGTAGTGTGACAATCTGGGCACCAATTTATTATTCTATTTCCTCTATATATAAGTTTTTTATTGTACAATTTAATGAAAACTTCTTTAACTGCTTCATTGCAGCCTTCATCCATTGTGAATCTTTC
>Ga0074193_1000758_pt1 | contig 48659 bp, 50 predicted proteins | sample EPASupsiteHSE605_FD_64523 | JGI IMG/M metagenome (GOLD analysis project Ga0074193, IMG submission 64523) | Bioremediated contaminated groundwater from EPA Superfund site, New Mexico - Sample HSE6-05 | ecosystem: Environmental > Aquatic > Deep subsurface > Groundwater > Contaminated ...
AAGCCGCTTCCTACGAAGATTTCAAAAAGCTTTTCCTCAAACAAGTAAGCCATCTGATCAGAGTCGCTGTCACCGGCAGTCTTGTCTGTCAGCGTGTACATGCAGAAATAGTTCCAAGACCTTATCTTTCCATGCTGGTTGACGGCTGTATGGAAAAAGGCAAGGATCTCAGCAAGGGCGGCGCCAAATACTGTCTCGCACCTGTTTTGACCGGTATCGGTCTGGCGGATGCTGCTAATGCTTTGGCGGCCATCAAAAAACTTGTTTATGAAGAAAGCAAATATACCTTGCAGGATTTTGTTGCGGCTATGGAGGCCGACTGGGTGGGGTATGAGAAGATGCGCAAGGATGTACTTGCCTGTCCTAAATATGGCAATGATGACGACTATGTAGACTGCATTATCTCTGATCTTTCGGACTTTTATCATCACGAAATCCATCAATATACAGATTTGTTCGGCGCACCATTTAACTCTGCTTTTATGGGCATTTCGAACTATATCCCTGCTGGCAGCGTCGTCGGTGCCACACCGGAAGGCCGTAAAGCAGGTACACCGTTGACTGAAGGCGTTTCGCCGCATGCCGGTACGGATGTGCTCAGCCCGACAGCAGCCCTCAAGAGTGCCGGCAAAATCAATCAGGATATGCACAGCGGCGGTACGCTGGTCAACATCAAACTTTCACCGGAGTTATTAAAAACTGACCGTGGCCTGGCTAATCTGGCATCACTGATTCGCAGTTATTTCGCACTCGGCGCTTTCCATGTGCAATTCAATGTTATTTCACCGGAAGTGTTGCACAAAGCGCAGGAAAAGCCAGAGGAATACCGTGATTTATTGGTGCGCGTGGCAGGTTATAGTACGCAATTCGTCAACCTGTCCAAAAATGCGCAGGATGCGATTATCGAAAGAACGACTTATGAAACCATGTAATATTTTCCAATTGCAGCGTTTATCAGTGAACGACGGCGACGGCATCAGGACGACAGTCTTTTTCAAGGGCTGCGCCCTGCGCTGTCAGTGGTGCGCTAACCCAGAATCCTGGTCTTTTGATGCTCAATTGATGTTTTTTCCGCACAAATGTACTGGCTGCGGCAATTGCCTTGTTGTTTGTAAGCAGGAGGCCAATGTCAGAAACAGTGCTGGTGAAATCAATTTCATTTCCAGTAACTGCGTCAATTGCGGCGAATGTCTTGCCAGCTGCCCGGCAGATGCCAGACAAGTAATGGGCGAAGAGCTGACGATTGATGAGGTAATGACGCAGCTAAAGAAAGACTATATCTTTTATCTGGAATCCGGCGGCGGTGTTACCTTTTCTGGCGGCGAACCCTTCCTGCACCCTGAATATTTGCGTCTGCTGAATGAAAAATGTCATAAGCTTGGCATTAATACCGCGGTGGAAAGCTGTGCCTATTTTGATTTTGCCGTTTGTCAGGACATCATTGCGAATATCGACCAGATTTTCTTTGACCTTAAAATCATGGACAGTGCCAGGCACAAGCAATATACAGGTGTAACTAATGAACGCATCTTAGCTAATATTGAGGCAGCGTCAAAAATTAACGGCAATATTATCATTCGCGTCCCTGTAATCACGGGCGTCAACGACAGTGAAGAAAATATGCTGGCGCTTGCCAAATTTTTACGCGAGAAAACTTCGATAACCAGAGTTGAATTGTTGCCTTACCACAAGCTGGGACTGGAAAAAATGACAGCACTAGGTATGCCGGCAGTCGTCTTTGAGACACCTTCGGAGGCAAAAATGAACGAATTAAATACTTTGCTGACGCGTGAAGGTATAATGACAGTTAGTTTTAAATGAGAAATCTGACAAATAAATCGGCCAAAGGGGACAGTCCCCTTTGGCCGATTCGTCATTAGCAGCATGTTTTCATGTTAGCTTATTTCTTCTGCCTGTGTCATAATTAATGTAGTGTAATTAAAAATATTTTTAGATAGATAGAGATTATTGAGGGGTGCAGATAGATGGAAGGTTTACAAAAAATTTTAAACGGAATTGTCCAATTTAAACGCGAAGATTTTGAGCAACACAAGGAACTTTTTCAAAATTTGGGCGCAGCGCAGAAACCGCATACGCTTTTTATAGCTTGTTCGGATTCCCGTGTTGATCCTAATCTGATTACCAAAACTTTGCCGGGAGAACTCTTTATTATTCGCAATATAGCTAATCTTGTGCCTCCGTATCGTACAACAGCGGAATTTGTGGCGACAACTGCCGCTATTGAATATGCAGTGGTTTTCCTGGAAGTAGAGCATATTATTGTCTGCGGACATTCAAATTGTGGTGGCTGCAATGCGTGTCTGAGACCGCCTGAATACTTGGAAGCTGCTCCGCATACCAAAAAATGGCTGGAATTGGCCAACCCTGTTCGCGACCGTGTATTAGAAACATTGAGTGATAATGAACCAGCGGCCAGAGAATGGATGATGGAGCAGGAGAATGTTGTGGAGCAATTGAAGCATCTTTTAACTTATCCGTACATCAGAGAAAAAGTAAAAGCGAAAAAACTGACTTTAGACGGCTGGCACTATATTATCGAGACGGGCGAAGTGTTCAGGTATGACTGTAAGGAAGCAAGATTTATTTTAGCAAACGGCTAAAGGAGTATTTGTTATGAAGAAAATCGGCTTGGTTATTAATCCGATTGCCGGCATGGGTGGCAAAGTTGGCTTGAAAGGGTCTGACGGAGCAGAAATCATCAGCAGAGCCAAAGCCTTGGGTGCAATTCCGGAGAGCGGAGCGAAAGCTTTACTTGCACTACAGGAGCTTGCCAAAAGAGTTCCGAGTGCTGAAATATATACTTATTCGGGTAATATGGGTGCAGCTATTTGCGCGCAGGCAGGACTGCAAACTATTGTTTTAGGTGAAAAAGCCAAGGATGAGACCAGTGCCTCGGACACAGTTGAGGCTGCCAGAGAGATAGTGAAGCAGGGAGTCGACTTGCTATTGTTTGCCGGCGGCGACGGGACCGCGCGCGATATCCTTGACGCAGTCGGCAGTGACGTACTGGTTCTTGGTATACCTACAGGCTGCAAAATTCATTCCGGTGTTTATGCCTTGAATCCGCGTGATGCAGGCGTTTTGGCGGCTGAAGTTTTGCTGGAAGGAGTAACCGGCAGCAAAGAAGCAGAAGTAATGGACATAGACGAGGATCTTTTTCGGCAAGATATCGTCCAAGCTAAGCTCTATGGCTATTTGAAAATACCGGACGATAAAGCCTTGGTGCAGTCCCATAAGAGCGGCGCTAAAGCTTCAGAAGCAGAAGCGATGGCAGGCATTGCGGAATACGTGGCTGATAAGATGGAAAAAGATACACTTTACATTATGGGAACGGGTTCTACCATAGCGGCTATCATGAAGGAGCTAAAACTGCCGAAAACATTGCTGGGCGTAGATTTGGTTTATAATGGCAAAGTTGTCGCCAGTGACTGTAATGAAAAAACAATTCTGGAGCATTTGAGCCAATATGATAAAGCGAAGATAGTCGTAACGGTAATCGGTGGGCAGGGTTATATTTTTGGCCGCGGTAACCAGCAGATTAGCGCTGAAGTAATACGCAGCGTCGGCAAAGACAATATCATCGTTGCCGCTACGAAAAATAAACTGTCAGGCTTAGCGGGTAATGAGCTCTATGTTGATACTGGCGATGAAGAAGTAAACAAAATGCTTAGCGGCTGGAAAAGAGTAATTGCCGGTTATGGCTATGAAATACTCATGAAGATAGGCGGTTAAAAACAAACATTGACCATATAAAAAGATCCCTCCGCTACGGTCGGGATGACAACTTGCAGTCATCTCAGGCTCAACGGAGGGATTTTGATTTTTTATATTTAGTTCCTATTTAAAAACGCCAGCGCCATGCTTCTGAACTTATCTTTAGCGGTCCACATGAGTGGGTGGTCGCCAGCGTTAACAAGATAAAGTTCTGCTTTTTCGACTTGGCGGCACATGTCAAGCAGCGTGTCACCGAAATAAGGCACATATTCCTCTTCGCGCAAACCGCCGCAGAATAGGACTGGGCAGCTGATGTCGTCAAACATATCTTTAAAAACATGCCCGTTAGCAGCGATATCAAGCATTACGTCATTGTCCTTCTGAACCACCTCGAACCAATCTTCACCGTGGGCTTTTTTCCAAAAATCTATTTGTGCCTTGTCTGGGATATTGCGAGTTTCAACAGCTAGACGCAGCATATCATCATATTCATAATCAGTCAGTTCGCTATCCGCGATAACAGAACGGACCTTTTCCGGGTGTTTTGCCGCCAGTAGCATAGCGACGGCAGCACCACCACTGCAGCCTATGATATGAGCAGATTCGCTGCCAAGATGCTTGATCAGGTTGGCAGTATCTTCGGCGGCCTCTGACCACCATTCACGCGTCCAGTCACGGAGCCTGTCTGACTTGCCAGCACCCCAGAAATCAAGGGAAACAGTGTGAAAATATTTACTGAAGTATTCGATGTCATCGCAATGATTAGCGGAAGAAGCCGTATTGCCTGGGAGAATCAAGAGCAGATCGCCTGTACCTTTTTCTCTGTAATGTAGTTTATGACCGTTGCTGTAAAAATATGGCATCTTAATCACCTCACAATATATGTTTCCACATAATTTAAGAAATTCCTTGCAGACAAAAACACCACCTTTCACAAAAAATGTGAAGGTGGTGTTTTTGCTTTAACAAAGTAGGGGGAAGGTAGGTTATTTGTTAACGACGCCGCCTTCAACAACCAGACTTTCTGGGTCGACGGAAGTGCCATAAACAGCTTTTAGGGTAGCATCGTAATCGGTATGGAAGAATTTCTCCTTGCCAAGAACTTTAATCTCATCATTTAACCAATTCAAGAGGCTGGCATTGCCTTTTTGGACAGCAGGAGCGATGGTATCGAGATCACCAAGGCTTGGAATACCAACTGCAAAGCTTGGATTCTGTTTTGCCCAGGCAAGCACTTCGGTATTATCGGTGGAGAAAGCATCACCGCGGCCATCTAAGAGTGCATTATAAGTTTCGGTGTATTGGTCGAATTTAAGAAGTTTTACATTTGGATGGTTTTTGGCAAAATAGGTTTCAGCAGTGGTACCTTTAGCTACAATCAAAGTCTTGCCGGCTAATTGGTCAGTGCTGGTGATAGCACCATCTTTGCTGACAACACCAAGAGCAACCTTCATGTAAGGCAGGGCAAAATCAACAGCTTCGGCACGTTCTTTGGTGACGGTAAAGTTGGCAAGAACGATATCTACTTTGCCGGTTTTTAAGTATTCAACTCGATTGGCTGGATCCAGGGAAACATATTTGGCTTTAACGCCCAGATCTTTGGCGATACGTTCTGCGAAATAAACATCATAACCCTGATATTTACCGGTAGAATCTACGTAACCAAAAGGAGCTTTATCACTGAAAACGCCGATGATAACTTCACCGCTTTTTTTAATTTGGTCTACGCTTCTTGCTGCAGTACCTTTAGTTTCTGCAGGGGCTTTAGGTGCTTCTTTAGTTGTGGAACTGCCGCAGCCTGCAAGCACCGCCATCGCCAAAAGAGTGAAAAATACAATCAAAGATTTAATACGTTTTGTCATCAGAAAGACCTCGTTTCTTTATTTTTTTTATCATAATTAAACATATTCAAAAACCGCTGAGCACGTTCGGTGCTTGGCTGTGCGAAAAAAATATCGGGTGAGTTTTCTTCAATGATCCGGCCTTGATCTATGAAAATAACTCTATCAGCGATAGAACGGGCAAACTGCATCTCGTGCGTAACGATTAACATTGTCATACCGCCATCCGCTAGTTCCAATACTACATCTAATACCTCGCGGACCATTTCCGGATCCAGCGCGGCAGTTACTTCATCAAAAAGCATTATTTCTGGTTCCATAATCAGGGCCCTGACTATCGCTACTCTTTGCTTTTGACCACCGGAAAGCTGTCTTGGGTAAGCATCTTTCTTATGTAACAAACCGACTCTATCGAGCAGTTTGAGTGCTGTCGGCGTTATATCTGCCTGTTTTTTATTCTGCACCTTTAAGGGTCCCAGAAGAATGTTTTCCAATACTGTCATATTCGGAAAGAGGTCATAACTTTGAAATACCATGCCTATTTGCTGTCTCACCTTACTCCAATTAGTCGACTTAGTTGAAATAAGCTGATCCTTAAGATAGATGTTACCGGCCTGGATCGGTTCCAGACCGTTCAAACATCGTAAAAAGGTGCTCTTGCCACAGCCTGAAGGGCCGATGATAACGATTACTTCGCCTTTTTTAACAGTTAATGATATATCATCAAGTACTGACTGTTCAGTTGTATAATATTTTTCTAAATGTTCAATGGTCAATAAATTATCAGTTGCCATATAATACCTCAATTTTTCCATCTTTCTTCCAGGGCTTGCGCCGCCAGAGATACAGGGTAACACAAAATAAAATACAGGATAAATATAGTTCCATAAATCCATAATGCCGCCGAAGGTGCAGTATATCTATTAGCTTCGATGATCTGCTGACCTGTCTTCATCATTTCGACAACGCCGATGAGAACAATAAGAGAAGTTGTTTTGATCATTCTTGTTGTCAGGTTCATGGCAAGAGGGATGAGACGGCGTAACGTCTGCGGTACTATGATATAGCGGAATATCTGTGGTTTTGTTAAGCCAATGGCGGCCCCGCTGTCGTATTGATGCTGGGGGATAGAAATCAGCGCGCTGCGGACAAGGTCACCCATTTCAGCGGTACCCCAAAGTACGAAGACTATAACAGCCGATGTAAACCCGGAAAGATCGATGCCGAAAAGGCGTGTAAGCCCGAAATAAACAACAAAAAGCAATACAAGCTGGGGCATAATGCGGATAAATTCCAGATAGAAACGCGTCAAAAATTTGACTAGCGGATTTTTGAGTGTCATCAGCGCGCCCATGCAAATGCCCAAAATGATAGAACAAAAAACAGCGATTGCGGAAAGCTCGACAACAAGCAGCAACCCGTTGAAGAGGCGCAATAAGTTGTTGCCTTCAAACAAGACTCTAATTCCCAAATCCTGCATAACGCACCTGCCTTTCTACAAAACTTGCCAGCAGAGAAATCGGCAGTAAGATGATCAGATAGGCGATGACCAGCATCAAGAGCGCTTCATCAGTTTTGTAATAAAGACCTATTAAATCTTTAGCTACATACATCAGGTCTGCCAAAGCAACTGCGCTGAAAACGGAGGTCTCTTTGATAAGAAAGATGAAATTGGCGCAGAGAGGAGGAATCGATGTTGCCAACGCCTGCGGCAATATGACATATCTTATCAGCTGCAAACGAGTCAATCCTATGCTTAACCCGGATTCTATCTGACTTGTTTCTACAGCATTGAGACCACTGCGAAAAGCTTCTGCCATATAGCTGCCGCCTAAAAAGGTCAAACCAATAATTGCGCAGGCTTCAGAACTTATGAAAACACCAATTTTGGGAAGCCCAAAATAGAGAAAGAAGAGTTGCACAAGTAAAGGTGTATTGCGGGAAAGCTCAATATAAAGAGAACAAATTTGCCTTCCAACAGGTATTTTGAAATAGATGAGAAGGCTGCAAAATAAGCCTAGAAGTAATGAAAGAAAAATACCGATTGTTGCAAGTCTGAGCGTTAGAAAAGCGGCATCTACGTATTGTGGTATGTGCTGTACAATAAAATTTACATCCATTTATCAGTCTCCATGAAATAAATAGGCGGGAAACAATTGTTTCCCGCCCAAGGTTTAATGTGAAAAAATCACAATAAAATTATTCAATCAAGCGTGCGCACTGATTGAAATAGGGGCGAGAAAAGTTCGCAATATGATAACAACAGCAGCTGTTCATTGTAAGAGAAAAATTCTTTAAATACAACATTTTCGTAAAACCCCTTATTCATATTGATTTACTAGGGAAATAATAGCACCGTTTTGTAATGTTGTCAACACTTAAAATTACTATTTAACATTAAAAGGATAATCTTTTTAAGAAATCTTAGATAAGGTGTAAAAAAAATCATGCAGAATATTCTAAATATTCATTGTAATTATAGTGAATTACAAGTTATAATGTAGGCACAGGTGGTTAATTCACTTTGAAAATCAAGAGTTGCCAAGGGGTGATAGTCATGAAGAAATCTCTGGTGCTTGCAATGGCGATGGTTTTGGGTTTGTCTGCCACAGTTTTGGCTGCTAACCCTTTCTCTGCTTTGCCTGCAGGACATTGGGCCTATGCCTCTGTGGCTAAGCTGGCTGCTGCCGGGATTATCGATGGCTATCCTGATGGTACTTTCAAGGGTGAAAACTTGATGATCAGATATGAAATGGCGCAAATAATTGCTAAAGCTTATGCTAAAGATGGCATTGGCACCGATGACAGATTGATGACAGAATTTGCTGAGGAGTTAGCGAGTCTTGGTGTACGCACGGCTAGTCTGGAGAAGAAAACCGATAATACAAAAATTACCGGTGAGGCACGTACACGCTACGTCGACGTTACAGGAACGGACAAGGGTTATATGGCTGATCTTCGCACTCGCTTGTGGCTGAGTGGTCAAGTTAGCGATGATTGGCGATATGTAGCAATGCTGGAAAACATGCAGAGTTTTAACACCAATAAGGAAGAAAGTGAGATCAAATTCCGTCGCGCCTATGTGACAGGAAATGCCGGAGATATCAAAGTTACCGGTGGCCGGTACAATTATACTGTTGGTCAGGGCAATGTTTTTGATGACGGCATTGATGGTGTGCAAATAGACTTTGGCAAAGTTTTGAAGGCAAGCATGGCTTATGGACGCCCTGCCGGCGGCAATGATTTTCACTCTTTCCAAGACGCTGGTGGTAATACCATCTATACTAAAAATAATGATGCGTTTATTACGACGCTGGACTATAAAACAGGGAATTTCACCTTTAATGCGGCGTTTTATGATTTTCTGGATTATGTAGGCAACGCTGATAATAAAATATGGACTGTCGGGGGCAGCATTGACATTGGCGATACTGTTAAGCTGCACGGAGAATATTTGAAATCTAATTTTGCTGCGAATGCCGCTGGCGATGACGATGGTATAGTCTTTGGTTTGAATTATAAGGGAGCTGAACCGGAAAAGAAGGGTTCTTACGGTATTTGGGCGAAGTATTATGATCAGGATCGTTCTACTTATGTTTCGCATACAACTGACGCTGTTCACGATTCGCTTTGGGGCTTTGATGGTTATGGTGTAGGCTTTGATTACACTATAACTAAAAACATTACTGCTCTTGTAGAATATTTTGATTTTAATGGTAAAAACAGCGAAGGTAAGGACAAGACATGGTGGAGTGATGTTACCTTTACTTTTTGATTGGAGTGAATAATATGGCAAAAGTAATTGTTGAAAGAGACATTTGTATCGGCTGTGGATTATGTTGGGGCACTTGCCCGGAAGTTTTTGAACAGAATGCTGATGATGGCTTAAGCCAGGTTGTGGCAGGCTTGCAAATCAATGGGGAAATTGGCGAAGGCCAGATTGAAGAAAACTTAGAGGAATGCGCAAGACAGGCAGCAGATGGTTGCCCTGTATCGGCAATAACCGTAGAATAGGGAGGTAATAAAGTTGAAAGATATCATAAAAGTTGGTGAAAAGGCACCAGATTTTACTTTGAAGGATCAAAGTGGTGCAGATGTTGCCTTAAGCGATTTCCATGGTAAGAAGGTTTTGCTGTCGTGGCATCCTTTGGCCTGGACTTCTGTTTGTACTGACCAGATGAGAGACTTGGAGAGAAACTACAGACGTTTTGAGGAAAAAGACGTAGTTGTTTTGGGAATGAGTGTGGATTCTGCTCCTTCCAAATCAGCATGGGCGAAAATTTTGCTGCTTAATAATGTAAGAATTCTTGCTGATTTTCATCCGTTGGGCAAGGTGGCAAAAGCTTATGGAGTTTTCAGTGAAGAATATGGCGCTTCGAAAAGGGCAAATATTCTTATTGATGAAAAGGGCAACGTTAGCTGGGTAAAAAAATATGAAATTCGTATGCTGCCAGACGTAGAAGAAGTCATAGCACAGTTGTAGAAATTCAAATCAAATGCCGAGGCTAAAAACCTCGGCATTTTTTTGTTTGAGCTCAAATAAACGTTTAATTTTCTACCTTTTTAACGGAGAGTATATTATAATTAAACATAATTATTTAGTGATGATGAAGGTCTTGGTGTGGTTATTATGAAGAAAATGATTTATTTGTTTTTAAGTATATTGATTATGGGCTTTATTTTTGGCAATTCATTGATGGATGCCGTGGATTCTAACAGCGAAAGCGGATTCCTGACGGCTTTTGCGCAGCATGTTCTAAATTGGCTGGGTTTTCATGTGCCAATAGCAGAATTACATCATATTATTAGAAAATGTGCTCATTTTACGGAATTTGCATTGGAATCGTTTTTTGTCGTCAAAGCTTTATCGGCTTTCAGGGTGAGACGTCAGACATGGCTGGCTTATGCTTTACTGATAGGATTACTGACTGCGGTAATTGACGAAAACATTCAACTTTATAGCATTGGCCGTTCCGGGCAGGTAACTGATGTTTTACTGGATTTCAGCGGTACAATAGCAGGCATAGTTATAGCGATGCTTACCGGTTCTAACAGGCGATAATAAATATTTACTGAATAACAATAAACTGTAAACTGTGGGAGGCAAAATCATGGCAGAAGATATCAAAAAGGAACAGCGCGAAATGGGTGAAGAGGAATTTCTCGAAGTAGTCGCCTCAGTTCGTGAAAAAATCAAAAACTCGTCAGAACTAAAACAGGATGGCAAAAGTATCACGTTGGAAGTTATTGACGCTATTATCAGATCAGTTGAAGCACACGGCGTTAAACAACATGGTCTTACTAAGAAAAAGAAGAAGATAGCGTTGACCGTTTTCGAAAAGATGGGCAAAGCGGAAGATAATACAGAAGAGGAAAAAGCGGTCTTTAATGCTTTGGTATTTATTACATTCCAGGGTATTACACAGGCAAAATAGAGATAGGCAGCTTTGAGGGGGATGGGATTTTGCAGATCACAGAGAAATTATATGAAAACAATTCATTGTTAAAAGAATGCTGGGCCAAAGTTTTGTCTTGCAATAAAAAAGACAAGGGTTATGAAATCGTGCTTGATAGGACTGTCATTTTCCCGGAAGGCGGTGGTCAGCCCAGTGATAAAGGCTGGATTGATGGCACGATTCTAACGTATGCCTCGGAAAAAGATGGACAAGTTTTTCATTATTGCAATGAAGCGATAGCTGTAGGCAGCGAAGTTTTGGTTAAATTAGACTGGGCTCGTCGTCTCGATCACATGCAGCAGCATTGCGGCGAACATTTGCTGTCTTACGCTTTCTGGAAGCTTTTTGGTGCCAATAATATTGGTTTCCACATGAATGAACAATCAGTATTCGTTGATCTAGACAAAGAAATCAGTCTTGAAGAAGTATTGCAGGCAGAGGACTTTGTTAACACCGAAATCTGGGAAAATAAACCTATTACTGTCAGCTATATCTCCTCTGAAGATTTGACTGACAGCGAAATGCGGAAGAAGAACGAGAATATCAAAGGAAGTCTGCGTATAGTTTCTGTTGAACGTGGCGATAGCTGTACCTGTTGTGGTACCCATCCACCTGCTACAGGCATGGTAGGAATTACTAAAGTTATTGGATTCGATAGGCATCGTGGCGGTATGCGTATAGAGTTTGTCTGTGGCAGACGGGCGTTGTTGGATGCCAGACGCAAACATGAAGCAATTTCAGAGACCAATGCCTTGCTATCCGTGAAGCCAGAAGAAGTACCGGCAGCAGTTAGAAAATTAAAAGAAGAGCTAGCAGAAATTACTTTGCGGCTTAAAAATAGGACGCTTGAGCTCTATCAACTTCGCAAAGAGGGGCTCTTGGCAAATGCTTCGACAGGTAATGATGGCAGCCGGCTTGTGCTGGTGGCTGAAGAGGAGTGCACGGCAAAAGAAGCAAAACTTTTTGCTCAAGTTCTCGTGGATGAAGAACAGATGACTGCTGGTATTTTTTATCGTGTGGGTGAAAGAATGAACTATGTATTTATGAGTAGCGCAGGCGGCAGAGACTGCAAACTGCTTTGCCAGAAAGTTAATCAGCTTTTGGGTGGCAAAGGTGGCGGCAATGAGTCTTTTGCTCAGGGGAGTGCTGCCTATACCAGCGATTGGCGCAGGATAATCGAAAAATTAGAAAAACAACTATAACTGACTTTTAAAACAAGGGATAATCGCGTTATCCCTTGTTTTTTGTTTGTGCCGGTTGTGGTATAATATATAGTGCTGAAATGCGATAACATGGTCGTTAACGGCCTATGAAAGTAGTGAAAAATCGTTTGGAAAATAATAATGGACAGAAGAAGATTTTTGGCATAGACTATACTGATAATGAGCAGATAAAGGTATTGATTTACCTTTGTATAGGCGGAACCGCAGCATTAATTGAGTGGGGATGTTTTTACGGTCTTAATCATTGGTTGAATATAAATTATTTACTGGCAACAGCTTTGGCGTTTATGTTTTCTACGTTGTGCCACTATGTCCTGGGAAATATTTTTGTTTTTAACAGCGGCACACGTTATGAACGAAAAAAGGAGCTGTCGTTGGTTTTTTTGGTAAGTACGATAGGCCTCCTGTTTAATTTGCTTCTAATGGGACTGTTTGTTGGCTTTTTTGCCTGGAGTGCCATGACGGCAAAGGTCGCGGCAAGCGCTATTGTAGTTGTCTGGAATTATCTGTCCAGGAAAAAATGGATTTTTTAATTGAAAATATATGAGGATTTTATAGGTGATGGAAAAAGTATGCTTAGAGAATGCGTTGATATAAAGCAATTTAAAAAGGTAATAATGATCTTCAATCCTAATTCAGGAAGACAGCTATTTAACGATCGTGCCAGTAAGGTAAATGAGGTGCGTAATTTACTTAGAGGTATGCTTGATAATAGTACTTTTACTGAAGTTGCCATCAAATCTTTTGAAGAAGTCAGAAGTATTGCCAAGAGAATCTGTGATGAGGACTTCGACTGGGTAATAGTAGCTGGCGGTGATGGCACACTGCGGGCAATTACAGAAGTTTTTGTTGAAAACAATAAAATGCCTTATATGAGCGTTTACCCTATGGGTACTGTCAATTTGGTCGCCAAAGAGCTTATGATGCCTACGGATCCGGAAGAATGGGTTAAGAAGGTTACTAATGGCATAGTGATACCTGTCTGGCTTGGGCAGGCAAACAACAGGGTCTTCATGACTTGCGCTGGTATAGGCATTGACTCTATGGTTATTGATAATATTTCTGCAACAGAGAAAAAATATCTTTCAAAATTTGCCTATGTCCTCCAAGGTACGGAACTTGTGAAGCGGGAGCTTTTATGGAAAGACTGGCAATATAAGTTTCAGGTAATGATTGATGATGATGGCATCTGGCGTGATGCGGCTTCTGTCATTGTAGCTAAAAGCCGCTATTATGCGGGATGGTTCTCACTTGCCGATGGTGCTTCGCTTTCCTCACCAAAATTGCACGTTTGTCTTTTCCGTGGTGTTAATAAACTTGATTTATTAAGATATCTGGCACTGATAGCTACGGATGCGCTTGCTACGGATAAATCCGTGGAAATTATCGAGGCAAAAAAAGTTGAGATCAAATGCAATACAGAGAAATTCGCGGCAGAATTGGATGGCGATTGTCTGGTAACCTCGCCGCTTAGCATTAACCTGATTCCTAGCCCAATAAAGTTTATTTCGTAAGGTGGCGTTCAAGTGAGGAAAAATTGGCTTATAGGTGTTTTGTTCATAGTCTGTTTTGCCATTGAAACATTTTTTGCGGAGCGTTTTTATCGGGAAATAGTACCTTTTCCGACTGAGGAGTTTTGGTTTACTGCTTTGAACTTGTTCTTGCGCGATGTGCTGCTGATAGGTACCTTGAATTTGTTATATATCGTGCGTAAGAGAATCAGAGACAGGGCTAAACGTTATTTCCCGGTTGTCGTTATTGGCTTAAGCTACCTTGCCTTTGCCTGGTTCATGGTCAACTACCTGCGGCTTGATTGGGGCTTTTTGACCCTGCTGTCTGTTTTAGCTGGGTTGAATAATAACATTCTGCTCTGTCTTTTGGCGGCTATGTGTTATCACAAATGGCCAAATCACGGCATGAAGGCTGTTTATTTCTTTGTATATCTTACCAGCTGCATTATCATGCTTTTTGATGCAGTTTATTTTTGGACAACCTCAATGCATGTCGAAAGTGTTTTGTTCAGAAACCTGAATTACTATTCCATCAAGGGTGTGCTGGAAACATCAAAAACGCCTTTTCTTATAGGTGTAGCTGTTATTATTATTCTCATATTATTGTTATTTAGAGTAAGTAAGCCGACCAAGAAGAAACCTAATTTTGCCTGGTCGCTTTTGTGCGTATCTATTTTTACTCTTTCTTTGAATTTCTCATATTTATCGATATCTGACGGTTTGCATTTTGCAATCGACAAGGTTGGCGGTCTTTGGTCAGAGGCTGAAATTGAAGCGACAAGACAAAATTATCGTAATGCGGTAGCGATGCCGGTCAACGTCAATTTTGTCAGTAAGGCACTTTTTGACACCGACAGAATCATTAAGGACCCTAAGAAACTTGAGAAAAGGGACCTCTCAGAAAAAGATAAAGAAATTTTGCTGGGAATTGGTATTATTCCTGAAAAGCATACGCCGGCACCGACTGCTGCCAAATACGACAGAATTGTCTTATTGGTGCTGGAATCAGTTCATCGTGATTTTATGCATTATTACAATAGAAACATTCCTGCGGAGGCGACGCCGTTCCTGGATGAATTGCTCAGCAAATATCCGCATCTTGACCGTTATTATTCTTCGGCTATTCCAACTACCGAAGGTCTCAACAGTACCTTCCGTTCGCAGTTGCTTTTTGACAGGGACACGCCGGAAATTGGTAAACAGGGTTCGATTTTCAATCAGTTGCATGAAACCAATTGGCGCGGGATTTTTCTGAATGCCTCCAGTGGTTATTATGCCAATGAGTTCAAGCAGTATCCGAAACAATTTGGCATGCAGGAATACTATGCCCGTGAGTATCTGGAAGAGCAAGGCTATACCGGTGCCAGCGGCTGGGGTTTCCACAATGATGTAATGTATAAAGAAACAATCAAAATGTTAGAGCGCGGACGCAATGACAAAATACTCATGTTTACTAAAACGCTTGATATGCATCAGCCTTATCCATACTATGGTCTGAAGTGGGAAGAGATGCCGGAGGCCGTACGTGATAATAAATATGTTACCGTAAGAGGTATGTACTGGGTTGACCATACTCTCAAAGAGTTTTTCAAAGAAGCAGAAGCTAATGGATTGATGGATGACCGTACCTTGTTTATTATTACGAGTGATCATAATCCTCATTCCGGCGGTGAATACAAGGAACTGGTGGAGAACGCTGCAGATACGCAGAGTATAGCACCGATTCCGCTGATTTTTGTCTCGAAGAATTTGCAGCCATTAGATGCTTTGAAAACAGGCGAATATGCCAGCTCTATGGATTTGGCACCAACGCTTTTACCTTTGATGGGTATGGAAACACCAAGAGATTTCTTGGGCAGAGATCTCCTGCAGCCAACGGATATACCTTTTGCACTTGGTTATTTTGGTGGTAAGGCGTATTATTTCTCGGAATATCAAAGTTTTGTAGATACATTGGATAACCCATATCCTTCTACACCGCAGGAAGATGCCTTGGCAAACTATATTGTCTGGGATTATGCCAGAAGGCACTAGGAGGCTTGACTATGGATTTGATTCGTGCTGATCTGCATCTGCACAGTACTGCATCAGATGGAACATGGCTGCCGCAGGAATTAGTTGCAGCGGCAAAACAGGCAAATTTGGGCGCTATTGCGGTGACTGATCACGAGAGTGTTGCCAATGTGGAGCAGACAGAAGAATATGCTTTGGAAGCAGGTATGCAATTCCTGCGCGGCGTCGAAATATCAACAACCAAGGGTGAAACCAGCTTTCATGTCCTTGGTTATGGCATAGACATCGCCAACAGACGTTTGTTGGAACTATTAGATCATAACGAGTACCTTTTGGCAAAAAAGGATGAAGACAGCATTCGCATTTTATCTGAAAAAGGCTGGCCTGTTTCGCTGAAGGAGTTTCACGGTTACGAATATGACAGATGCCGGGGCGGCTGGAAAGCTTTGTGCTATTTGCAGGATAAGGGGTTATGCACGGATATTATGGATTTTTTCAATCGTATCTTTACGAAAGAAAATAAACTTGGTTTTCCGGTTTTCCCTTCTATCGCAGAAACAATTGATGTTATCCATAACGCCGGCGGAGTAGCGATACTGGCTCATGCGGCCAGCGAAATGCACGGGCCGGGGCTTGCTGAGACAATGACTGAAATGGCCTTGGAGAAGTTTGATGGTTTTGAATGTTATCACTCAAAACACAATGAGGAAGATACTAAAAAACTATTGGAGCACTGCCAAAACAATAATCTCTTAATCAGCGGCGGCAGCGATTGTCATGGTGACTTTGTTAAGTCGCGGATTATTGGAAATCCGGAAATCTTCACAAAAAATTTAAATTTGCCAGGGCTGTTATAGGGCAGGGAAATACCCTTTTTGTGCGAATACTATTTAGGAGTAGTGCACAAGGAGGGTTTTTTTATGACTGAAAAAAGCAAAGTTTATATCTCTTACTTGCGCAGTAAGGGACCCAGAACAAATAAGGGCGCAAAGATCCGCGGGCTTTTTGATATAGCCGGTTTTGCTGATTTTATTGCTCAGAATGAATTAACGGCAATAAAGCTGCATGTGGGCGAGGCTGGTAATGACGCTTATGTTTCGCCTGTATTAGTGCGGCAAATTGTTGACCGGATCAAGCAAGCCGGTGGACGCCCTTATCTTACTGATACCAACACTTTATATTCAGGCAGTCGCCATGACGCCGTAAGTCACTTAGAAACGGCTTTGGCACATGGTTTCGGCATGGAAGTCACGGGTGCGCCTTTCATCATCGCAGACGGCCTTCACGGCGGCAACTGCAAAGAAGTAAACGTAGGGCTTACGCATTTCGATAAGGTGCATATTGCGGGTGATATTGTGGATGCTGGCAGTATGATCGTTGTTTCGCATTTCAAAGGGCACGAGATGGCTGGCTTCGGCGGCGCCTTGAAAAATCTGGCGATGGGGTGCGCTCCTGCTATTGGCAAAAAGGCACAACATGACCTTTGCTTCAAGGTAAAGAAGGAAGGCTGCATAGGCTGCAGGGCCTGCACTTTGGTTTGCCCACAGCATGCTATCAGCATGGATGCCGACCGCAAAGCTGAGATTGATGCCAGCTTGTGTATTGGCTGCGGTGAATGTCTGACGGTTTGCCCAAAGAAGACAATTGAGATTGATTGGGAAACTGAAATTGATCCTTTCCTGGAGCGCATGGTTGAATATGCTTATGGTGCTGTCGCAAATAAAAAGGATAAAGTGGGTTATATCACTTTGGTGGTGAATGTTACGCCTCTATGTGATTGTGTGCCTTGGAGTGATGCTCCAATTGTGCCGGATATCGGTTTCTTGTCTTCGACTGATCCTGTAGCTATCGATCAGGCAGCTTATGACTTGGTCAAGGCTGCAGAGGGTTTGGCGAATTCAGCGCTGGGCAAAGCTTTGCCAGCCGGTACTGATAAGTTCACGCATATGCATGATTATGTTGATGGAACGAAAGCTTTGGCATATGCGGAAAAAATCGGCATGGGCAGTAGAAACTATGAATTGATAGAACTGTAAAGATTACGAAAAAAGGCTTCTCGTTTTTAAACGAGAAGCCTTTTTATATGCGTTTGATGTGCCTATATTATTTGTTTTGTTTAGTTTACGCCGAACAGCAGTTGGCCATAAGTCGGGTAAGTGAGATATTTTTCACTGATCATCGGCTCAAGCTCATCAGCTGCAGCACGGATATCAAGCATTGGTGCGAAAACATTTTCGTGGTAGTAGTTAGCAATCTCTTCGCCGCCTTCAACAGCAGCAGCTGCTGCTAGAGCTTTTTCCAAGCCGGCAACTTTTTGGCAAAGTGCTGTGGAAAGAGCGCTAATCTTTTTGATTGTTTCAAGTTCATAAGTACCTTCAACATCAAGACCAGCCATTTTCTTGTTGGCGATTGTAGCTGCCAGATCACTAGCTGCAGCGGAAGCGGATGGCAGCAGATCTTTGGCAATCATTTCAGCTAAGCAGAGACCTTCAATTCTGATGGTCTTAGCATAGTTTTCCAACAAGATTTCAGTGCGGGCATGAATTTCAGCTTCGGTGAAGATATTGTGCTTAGTGAACAGGTCGATGTTTTTCTTGGCGAGCAAGCAAGGAATTGCTTCTGGAGTTGATTTCAGGTTAAGGAGTCCCCTCATTTTGGCCTCTTCTACCCATGCGTCTGTGTAACCATCGCCATTGAATATGATGCGTTTGTGAGCGGTGATGGTTTCTTTGATCAAAGCTTTGATAGCAGCATCTTTATCGGCTGCTTTTTCTATAGTATCTGCAAATTGTTCAAGTTCTTCAGCAACAATCGTGTTCAGAACAATATTAGGACCGGAGATTGAGAAGGCCGAACCTAACATACGGAATTCAAATTTATTGCCAGTGAAGGCAAAGGGGGAAGTGCGGTTCCTGTCGGTGGTGTCCTGAGCGAAGAGTGGGATAACGTTGCCGCCGATTTGCATGAATTTTTCACCGTCGGAATTGTATTCTTCGCCTTTTTCGATGGCTTCCAGGATTGCGGTCAGCTCAGAGCCAAGGAAGGCAGAAACAATGGCCGGCGGAGCTTCATTGGCACCGAGACGGTGATCATTGCCAGCACTCGCAACTGACACGCGGAGTAGATCCTGGTATTCATCAACAGCTTTAATAATGGCCGCCAGAAAGAGCAGGAACCGGGTATTTTTGTGTGGTTCAGAACCAGGGTTCAACAAATTGTCGCCTTCGGCAGTACCGATGGACCAGTTATTATGTTTACCGCTGCCGTTAACGCCAGCAAATGGTTTTTCATGCAATAGGCAGATCAGATTGTGTTTAGCAGCTATACGTTTCATGAATTCCATTGTTAAGTGGTTGTGATCGGTAGCGATATTGGTAGAAGTGAAAATAGGAGCCAACTCGTGTTGGGCAGGAGCAACTTCATTATGCTCAGTTTTGGCAAGCACGCCAAGTTTCCAGAGTTCCTCATCCAATTCTTGCATGAAAGCCATTACGCGCGGTTTAATAATACCGAAGTAGTGATCTTCCATTTCCTGACCTTTAGGAGGCATTGCACCCAAAAGAGTACGTCCGGTATATACGAGGTCACGTCTTTTTTCCCACATTGCTTTGTCAACCAGGAAGTATTCTTGCTCAGGACCAACAGTAGTGGTAACTTTTTCAGTTGGAGTACCGAACAGATCGAGAATTCTTCTGGCAGCAACATCGATTGCCGACATGGAACGTAGCAGAGGGGTTTTCTTATCCAAAACTTCGCCGGTGTAAGAACAGAAGGCTGTTGGAATGCAAAGTGTATTGTCTTTAATGAAGGCATAAGAAGTAGGATCCCAGGCAGTATAGCCACGAGCTTCGAAAGTAGCGCGCAAGCCGCCGGAAGGGAAGCTGGAAGCGTCTGGTTCGCCTTGAATCAATTCTTTGCCGGAGAAGTCCATAATAATGCGGCCATCTGCTGTAGGAGTAATAAAACTTTCATGTTTTTCAGCAGTGATGCCGGTCATTGGTTGGAACCAATGGGTAAAATGTGTTGCGCCTTTCTCTAATGCCCAATCTTTCATAGCATTGGCAATGACGTTAGCAATTGGTAGATCCAGATTCTTGCCGGTCAAGAGAGCTGCTTTATACGCCTTATAGGTGGCGGTCGGTAGCTTCTCCTTCATTACGGTTTCATTGAAAACAAGATCACCAAAAAGTTTTGGAACGTTACTCATAACCTTTCCCCCTTAGAAATAATTACATAATTTACAAATAAAAAAAGCAACAGCGTTGGTCCGGGCCTTAACCCGCAACAACACTGTTGCTTATAAAGGGAGTATAATACAAAATTTGGAATTTGTAAATACTTTTTTTGGCATAAAACAAAATAATATTTTTTGTAACAAAGATAACGTTCGGAAAAATGCCTTAAATATGACTTTTTTCACTAAATATAGGAAAAACATTCGGATAAATATTGACATGGCACTACATATGAGCTAAACTAATAACGCAAACAAGGCGTTTCTTAAGAAAAAAATCGCAGTTTAAGTTTATATGAAAATTATATAAATACGAAAAGGAAAGCAGGGGTAGAATTTATGGCAACCATGTTGTATGAAGGCAAAGCAAAAAAGATTTTCACTACAGAAAATCCAAATGAAATCGTCGTTTATTATAAGGACGATGCGACTGCTCTTAACGGTTTAAAAAAAGGAACCATTATTGATAAGGGCGTCATGAACAATACAATCACAACTTTCTTCTTTGATTTGTTGGGCAAAAATGGTATTCCCCATCATCAGATCAAAAAAATAAGTGATCGTGAAGCTCTTTGCAAAAAAGTGACCATTATTCCTGTGGAAGTTGTTACACGTAACATCGCAGCAGGCAGCCTGGCTAAAAAGATGGGCGTTGAAGAAGGCTTGGTTTTGAAAAGACCGCTGGTTGAATTCTACTACAAGAATGATGACCTTGGCGATCCAATGATCAATGCCGATTATGCTGTATCCTTTGATTTCGGTACTGATGCTCAAATTGCCCAAATGAAAGAATATGCTCTCAAAATCAATGAGATTCTGAAAGCTTTCTTATTGGAAAGAAAAATTCAATTGGTAGACTTCAAACTGGAGTTTGGTGTTGATGCTGAAGGTAAAGTAATTTTGGCAGACGAAATTACTCCTGATACTGCCCGCCTTTGGGATGCTGATACCAAGGAAAAACTTGACAAAGATCGCTTCCGCAGAGATATGGGTAATGTTGAAGAAGCTTACCAGGAAGTTATTCGCCGCTTAATCGGTAAATAATATATTAATGTTTTTTAGGTCCGCTGCTAAGCAGCGGACCTTTTGTTTTCTCCAGCAAGAAAGTTGACAAGTCTTACTGGCAGATTGATAATATAGTAGTATTGTCAATTTGCATTCTGACAGGAAGTGATTGTTATTTCCAGTGATAAAGAAATGGTAATAAAAAAAATAAAAGACATCTATGCCGCAAACCCGTTTTTTAATTTGTGTGAAATGGAAATCGAGGATATTGAGTTCGGTGGTGTCGTGCTGGGATTGTCCATTGATGCCGAAAAGCATACAAATCACAGTCATAATGCACATGGTGGTGCGATTGCTGCCTTAGCTGATACGGCTCTCGGTGTGTCGGCGGCTACTGTTTCCAAGAGGGTTGTTACGTCTTCCTTGCAAGTTTCTTTCATTAAAGGTTTGCATGAAGGCAGTTATGCAAGGGCACATGCGAAAATTATCAGTGATGATGGCGAATATATGGTTATCCGTGGTGAAGTATTGAGCGGTGGAGAATTGATTGCCGAGGTAATGGCCACGATGGTGATAGTCGGTGCATATAGTGAAATACCGGCTGAATGGTAAAAATAGTTAAAAATCAGTGTATATAATAAAGGAAGGCTATCTTTTCAGATAGCCTTCCTTTATTATATATTTTCTTCAATGTATTTTTTTCTATCGGGCAAGGACTGAAGAGTTCCTCTGGCCGCTTCCACACGCGACAATTCACCTGCAAGCAGCCGGTCGCTGATGTGCAGCAGGCCCGTCACTTCTTTAGTCCTTGCTCTCTTCAATTTGTTCTGGAAGCAACGAGCTCTTTAAGCTGGCTTTCAAAGCGGGCAAGATGGGTTTCGTAGTAGTTGATATGCTCATTTAATTCATATATTTTGGCGGTTAATTGATCCTCATCGCGTAAAAGATTTATATTTACGAACGGGAAGGACTTAAAGAGGAAGCTCTGTTGTTCTCTCAAAGCATTTATTACTTTTTCTAAAGCTGCTTTGGTTTGCAAAAGTAAGGCGGAGTCGGTTATAACAGGTACAGGACTTTTCAAGCAGAACGATCTTTCCAGAACATTTTGCATAGTGGTCAGATCTTTTTTGGAGAACGCAGTGACACCTTCGTTGTATAATTCAGTGGCTGCTTCTGCTTGCTGAAGATTCAGGTCGGGATGAAGAGTATTAATAAGTTCTTTATAGATTGTACAAAGCTTATCTTCTTCAGCGTCTGAAAGTGTGAACAGTTCTGTCTGCGTGAGAGCAAGCTTCAGCAGGTTAGTCTGTTCTTGCAACATGGTATTATATTCTTCAAAATCGATGTCCAAAATTTTTTCGACAAATTCCAAGTCAAGATAACGATTATTATCGATGAGTTCTTTGACTATTTCAATTTTTCTTCTGATGCGCAGGATAGAACATTGGGTCTTAAACGACTTTAATTCCAAGTGCCCAATTTTTTCCATATATTCTTTTTCCAGATATTTGCTTTCATGAAAAATACTTTGATCGATTTCAAATATTAATTCAGCCAGATTGTGGCGAAGTTCAGCAATTTCGTTTTGCATTGCTTCAATTTTTGCTTTATTTGGCATTAATTTCACCCATTTCTTTCATTTCAGGTTGATGACACTTCCTCATTATACTATAAATACATAATTTGAAAAGAAAAAAATAAGTTACGAAAAAACGTCATCGCTGTTCACAGCGATGACGTTTTTTAATCTTGCTCGTTTATTATTTTACTAGTTCCATACCTAACTTAATTGCTTTTTTGTTGATTTCTTCTGTACCTTTTGGCACGCGGTTGAGAACAGCTTTAATAATGGATTCTTCGGAAACGATGCCGGTCAGTTGAACTATAGCACCGAGAGCGATGATATTAGCAAACAAAGCTTTGCCCAGAACTTCTTTGGCTGTGTGGGTAATTGGCAGTTCATAAACTTTTCCGGTATGAGCTGGAAGAGTTTTAACGAAAAGACTGTCAGTTACGAGTATGCCGGCAGAAGTTAAATCGTGGGAATATTTTTGGGCAGCTTCCTGACTCATTGCGAGGAGCAAACCAGGATTAGTTACTTTTGGGAAGTGAATAGCCTTATCGGAGATGATAACTTCTGATTTGCTGGCACCACCACGGGCCTCAGGGCCATAGGACTGAGATTGAATAGCCAGTTTGCCATCAAGCAAAGCAGCTTCGGCAAGAATAATACCAGCCAGGATAAGACCTTGGCCGCCGGTACCGGATAAACGTAATTCTTTTTTCATAATTATTTACCCCCTTGTGCGGCAGCAATTAGTTCATTATAAGCTTCAGTATATTCTTTTACACCTTCAGCTTTGTAGAGAACGCCGATAGGGAATTTGCCAGCTTTTTGCTCTTCACTCAGCTTTTCGAAAGCTGCGAGTGGAAGTGCATGGTCGCGCTGCCATTTTATCATATCTGCAGGTCCGCCCATCTTGTTCTGACGTCCGAAGGAAATCGGGCAGGCAGTGATGGCTTCAATCAAACTGAAACCTTTGTGCTCAATACCTTGAGCAATTAAATCAGCAAGCATCGGAGCATGGAAAGTAGTAGCGCGTGCTACAAAAGTAGCACCGGCTGCTTTGACAAGCTCGGCAATGTCGAATGATCTTTCTATCGTGCCGTAAGGAGCAGTGGCAGCTTTGGAATGTTCAGGCGTCAATGGTGAATATTGGCCGCCGGTCATACCATAAATATTATTGTTATAAAGAACTACTGTCATGTCGATGTTGCGGCGTGCAGCGTGAATCAGGTGATTACCGCCGATTGCAGTAGCGTCACCATCACCGGTAACAACGAGAACTGTGAGGTTTGGGTCAGCCAGTTTAACACCGGTTGCAACCGGCAAGGCACGACCGTGTGCAGAATGCACCGTGTTAAAATCAAGGTAGCCGGAAGCACGGCTGGAACAGCCGATACCGGAAATAACAGCTACATTGTCTTTTGCTAAATCAAGTTTTGCTACAGCTTTAACGATACAGCCGGTGACGATACCGTTACCGCAGCCCGGGCACCAAATGTGAGGCAAACGACCCGGTCGAAAATATTTATCTATCATTTCTTCCATATTCATGTAAAAATCCTCCTCTCAAGTGGTACTCTTATTATTTGAATGCTTTTTCCATCTCGGCAAATACTTCATCCGGAGTAGCAGGTTCGTTGTCGTATTTGGCAAAGAGTGTTACAGGAACTTTGCCGGCGACAGCGCGTTCAACTTCCAGCACGTATTGACCGTAGTTCAATTCATGAACGATAATGTGTTTGACTTTGTCAGCCAAAGCTTTCATTTGTTTTTCAGCGAACGGCCAGATGGTGATCGGACGTACCAAGCCAACCTTCATGCCTTTGGCACGAGCCATGTCAACGGCTTCATAAGCTGCACGGGCAGCTCCGCCGAAAGCGACGATAGCATATTCTGCATCGCCCATTTCATAGTTTTCTACTTCGACGATGTCGTCCAGGTTGTTATAAAGTTTGTCATGCTGTCTGTTGGTAGCTGCAAGTGTAGCAGCAGGGGTCCCTTTCGGGAAACCGGTTTCATCATGAACAAGACCGGTTACATGCCAACGGTAGCCGCTGCCGAAAGGCGGCATGGCAGGAACCAAAGATTCATCAGTAGCGTAGGCTTTGAATTCTTCTGGCGGGCAGGTTGGCAATTTGCGGTCTGCCTGCGGAATTTCATCATAATTATCCGGTAGTTCGATTTTTTCACGCATGTGTCCGATTACTTCATCCATTAAAAGAATAACCGGTACGCGATATTTTTCACTTAATGCGTAAGCACGTAAAGTAAGGTCGAAACACTCAGGAACACTTGCTGGTGTCAGGGCAATCAACCAATGGTCGCCATGAGTTCCCCAACGTGCCTGCATAATATCTCCTTGGGATGGAGATGTAGGTTGGCCGGTAGACGGACCTACGCGCTGTACATTGACTATAACAAGAGGTATTTCGGCCATGCAGGCATAACCAATCAATTCCTGTTTCAGAGAAAAGCCAGGACCGCTGGTTGCAGTCATAACTTTTTTACCTGTCAGAGAAGCACCGATAATGGCACCCATGCTGGCGATTTCGTCTTCCATCTGAATGAATTTACCGCCGACTTTCGGCAGTTTTTCAGCTAAAGACTCAGCTACTTCGGTAGATGGCGTAATAGGGTAACCACCAAAGAATTTCACGCCTGCGGCAATTGCGCCTTCAACTACTGCCTGGTTACCTTGCAATAGAAGTAATTTAGACATAAGGTTTCACTCCTTTATTATTTTTCAACAAATATTGCATAATCAGGGCAGCGGGTTTCGCACTGTCCGCATTTTATGCAGTCCTTTTCATTAACGATTTCCACTTTTTCAATTTCATTGATCGCCAGAACCTTTTTTGGGCAAAAAGCTACACAGATGCCGCAGCCTTTGCAACGTTCGATATGAATTTTCAGCATAAGATAACCTCCTTCAATACTTTATAGGCATAAATTTGAAAACATCAAAAAAATTAGGCCTTTGCAAGCCATACAATCCCTTCTTAATTATACAGCAAATATTTGGGGCATTAAACCCCCGGAAATGTAAATAGTTTTAGGAAAAGTGCCAAAATTTGAGTCAAATGATATAATATTAATTGCAGAGGGGAGGTTTTTATGTGGAAATTGATAAATCGTTGCCAAAAAGTGAAAGGATTTTGTTAGCAGCAGCTGATGTTTTTTCACGCAAGGGGTATTTGCAGGCGACTTTGGATGAAATAATTGAAATAGCTGATACGGGTAAGGGTACAGTTTATAATTATTTTAAAAATAAGGATAATTTATTTTACACGTTAGTTTCAAGAATAAACGAACCATTTGTTGATGCTTTACAGAAAATTGAAATAAGCGACGCCTCTTCGTTTCTGAAGTTGGAACAGTATCTAAAGGAGATGCTGGATTTTTTGCGGTTTAATGATACAATTTGGCAGGTTCTTTTCTATGAAATGCTCGGAGCTAATCGTGGCTGGTATTTCATTCATGACTATGAAACCAAAGAAGACCGCCTTGTTGTTAAATGGGGAGTAGCTCCAACGCAGGAAGAGAAAGAAAGAGTAACACGCTATTCGGAACTTATTGGTTCAAGCTTCCGAATACTGGAAAATATAATGCAGGAAGGTGTCGATACAGGCGCCTTTAAACCAAGCCCGGAAAATAAGGGTGTCCATTATGCGGCAAGACATTTATATGGTGGTGTGGCGATGGCGGTTTTTTTTGGCAATGACAGGCAGGAATCTTCTTCAGAAGTTGCTAAAATCATTGCTGACCGTTTCCTCTTTGGTTGTGCCAATCCGGCAAAATGAATAAAGATATTCCAATTTGAAAATAAAGTTTGAAATATTCCTTGAAATAGTGTATAACCATTATTGAAGAGTGCAAAGGGGGACTCCGATACGCCAGCAGTAGTTTGCGTATTGGGGTTCTCGCTGTTTTCGGGCTTCTTTTGCAGCACAAAATTTATTCAAAGGAGTTGGTGAAGCATGGATGACATCAAAAATGTAAGTGGTGAAAAAGCAGGCTTTTTCAAACAGTACGGTTTTTATCTGGCTTTGGCTGTGCTGGCTGCTATCGTCCTCATGCCGCCGCAGGAAGGTCTGTCGGTAGCTGGACAAAGAATGATCGGTATCATGGTATTTTCTGTAATTGTATGGGCAACAACAGCAATTTCTTATCCTGTAAGTGCGGGCGTTATTATAACGCTGATAGCTTTTTTGATAGGCTTTGCGCCTAATCCGGCAACAGGCAAGATTTATGGTACTGCCGGTGGTTTAGCGATGGGGCTGAAAGGCTTTTCTGAGACGGCGTTTTGTTTGGTGGCAGCTGCTATGTTTTTGGCAGCAGCTATGACTAAAACTGGTTTGGATAAACGTATTGCCCTTGTTATTTTGTCCAAATTGGGTGCTAAGGCAAACAGGGTAGTAATCGGTGTAATTCTCTGCGGCTTTATTTTAAGCTTTTTTGTTCCAAGTACTACGGCGCGAGTAGCTTGTCTGGTACCAATTGTTATGGGTATGATCAAAGCTTTTGATGTTCCGTTGAAGAGCAGATTTGCCGCAATGTTGATGATTACGGTAGCTCAGGTGGACAGCGTCTGGAATGTTGGTATCAAAACTGCTGCCGCTCAAAACATGGTTGCTGTCAATTTCATCAAGAGCCAACTGGGTGTTGATATTTCCTGGCTGGATTGGTTTATTGCAGCTGCACCGTTTGCAATTTTGATGTCATTTTGCTTATATCACTTGATGATGTATCTGTTCCCTCCGGAAATTGATGAAATTCCTGGCGGACAGGCTACAGTTAAAAGATTATTAACTGAAATGGGACCTGTAACAGCGAATGAAAAGAAGCTATTAGTTATTTCAATAGTGCTGTTATTCTTCTGGACTACTGAAAAAATGCTTCATCCACTTGATACATCCACAACCACTATGCTTGCTGTAACTCTGCTGATGTTACCAAAGATCGGTGTTATGAACTGGGAAGAAACAGTGCACAAAATAAATTGGGGTACGGTTCTCCTGTTCGGCGTTGGCATATCTTTGGGTTCCGCGTTGCTTTCAACTAAGGCAGCAACCTGGATGGCTAATCAGATCGTTGCCAGCTTTGGCCTGGCTAATTCTTCAACAATTGTTGTCTTGGCTATCATGTCTTTATTCCTCATTTTCATACATATGGGGTTTGCCAGCGCAACGGGCCTTGCCGCAGCAATTATTCCAATTGTTATTTCTGTGCTGCAAAGCCTCAAAACGCCTGGCGTAAATGTTATTGGTATGACAATGATTTTGCAATATGTCGTAAGCTTTGGTTTCATTCTCCCTGTTAACGCACCGCAGAATATGATTGCTTACGGAACAGATACTTTTGAAGTACGTGACTTCGTTCGTTCTGGTATTCCCTTGACTATTATTGGCTTTGGGCTGATTATGTTACTGGGTGCAACTTATTGGAAATGGCTTGGTCTGGTATAAAAATTATTTAGTTCTATATGCGAAGAAGGCTCGTCCAATTTGGACGAGCCTTCTTTTCATAAACGATATTGTATCAAGGCAATGGTTAAAGAGCTCCTCTGGCTGCTTCCACACGCGACAATTCGCCTGCAAGCAGTCGGTCGCTGACGTGCAGCAAGCCCGTCACTTCTTCAACCATTGCCTTTTTTCGTACTATCTAAGGTTATCGTTTTTCAGATTAAACATCTACCTTTGGTACGATATTCTTTAAAATATAATTATTTACTTGTCCAGCCCGGAGTGACAGAGCCTTTGAAATGATCAGCGATAAATTTAGCATTTTCTTCAGATTGATAAGCTTTGATGAAAGTTTGGACTCTTGGATCGGCTTTCATTTTTTCTTTGGTAACAAGGATGTTAACAAATGGAGACTCAGCAGACTCAATGAAGATAGAATCTTTAACTGGGTTCATGCCAGTAGCGATTGCATAGTTGGTATTAATGACGGCAACATCGAGATCGGCCAAGCTGCGGGGGATGATTGCTGCATCAAGTTCTTTGAACTGGAAGTTATGTGGATTAGCAGTAATATCTTCCAAAGTAGCTCTCACGCCAATGCCGTCTTTCAAGGTAATCAGTTTTTGTGCGGCTAGTAAAAGAAGGGCACGGCCGCCATTAGTCGGATCATTTGGAATGCCGACGGTAGCTCCATCTGGGATAGCCTCACCCTTTTTAAGTTTTTGGGAGTAAGCAGCCATTGGGAAGTTTACAGATTTAGCAACTTCTACAAGATCATATTTACGGTCTTTGACGGTATTGTCAAGATAAGGACGGTGCTGCATGCTGTTCAGGTCGAGCTCGCCTTGGAACAGTGCGACGTTTGGCTGAATATAATCGTTAAACTCCACAACTTCAACCTTTAAGCCTTGTTTAGCAGCGATTTTCTTGACGTTGTCAAGAATTTCAGCATGAGGACCGGCAGTAACGCCGACTTTTAAAGTTTGTTCTGGTTTCTTTTCTGCGGTTTTTTTGTCACTGCCACCGCAGCCAGCAACGGCAAGTGCTGCCAAAAGCAGGCCTGTGGCGAGGAAAGAGATACTTTTTTTCATAATTTAAGCCTCCTATAATTTGTTTTTGTTTAATTTTTTAGATATATAATTACCACAAGATTGGACAATTTGTACTTGGGCAATCAAAACGACAACAGTTGCTATCATGATGTCAACGCGGAAACGTTGATAACCATAACGGATTGCCAGGTCACCAAGACCACCGCCGCCGAGGGCACCGGCCATTGCGGAGTAACCAATCAGACTGATGATGGCTAGTGTGATACCTAAGACTATAGAGTGAAGAGCTTCAGGCAGCAGAACTTTATTTACAATCTGCAGTGGGCTGGCACCCATTGCCTGTGCTGCTTCAATTACACCGTGGTCAATTTCGAGCAGCGAAGATTCGATGATGCGGGCGATAAAAGGTGCTGCTGAGATAGTGAGAGGCACGATGGCAGCAGTAGTGCCGATGGAAGAACCGACAATGATGCGCGTCAGCGGAATGATAGCAACCATCAGGATGATAAACGGAGTAGAACGGGTTGCGTTGACTATCGCACCGAGTACGGAATTGACAGGCGCATTTTCCAGGATGTGACCTTTGCGGGTTACAGTGAGGATAACGCCCAGCGGCAAACCAATCAGGGTGGAGATTATTGTAGAAGCGGCAACCATGTAACAGGTTTCGCCGAAAGACTTGATTAATAGATTAATGATTTCAGGAGACATAGCCCATTACCTCCATTCTGAGATTTCTTGCATGCAGATAGGTCAGCGCATCCTTGATAGAACTGCGGACGCCGGAGATTTCTACAAGCAAGGTACCGTAAGGTGTATCTTTGATGCTGTCGATATTGCCGTAAAGGATATTGACGTCGACGTCGAATTTTTTGACGAGGCTGGAAATCAGCGGATCACCGGCTGAAGAACCAATGAAGGAAAGACGAAGCAGCAACTTGCCGCCTTCAATATATTCTTTGCTGAGCGGCACGCCTTTTAGAATTGCCGGCAGCTCAACATTGTTGATGCTCTTGATGAAATCTTTGGTGGTAGGCGTTTTCGGATTGGTGAAGAGCTCGAACATAGTGCCTTCTTCAATAATGTCACCGTTTTCAATTACAGCTACTCGGTCGCAGATTTCTTTGACTACCTGCATCTGGTGCGTAATCATGACAATGGTCAGATTCATGCGCTTATTGATATCCTTCAGCAAATCCAGAATAGATTTGGTCGTCTGCGGATCAAGTGCGGAAGTTGCCTCGTCGCAGAGCAGAACTTTCGGGGAGCTCGCCAATGCTCTTGCGATACCGACACGTTGTTTCTGTCCGCCGGATAATTGCGAAGGATAGTGGTCACGGCGTTCAACCAGACCAACAAGCTCGAGAAGTGGCTCAACTTTTTTGAGTATTTCATCTTTGGACAGTCCTTGTATCTCCAAAGGAAAGGCAATGTTGTCATAAACGGTGCGGGAAGCAAGCAGGTTGAAATGCTGGAAGATCATGCCGATATTCTGGCGAGCCTTCCTGAGTTCAGCTTCGCTCATTGCTGTCAAATCCTGACCATCAACGACTACCTGACCGCCGGTTGGTACTTCGAGCATATTGATGCAGCGGATTAAAGTGCTTTTGCCTGCGCCGCTAAGACCGATAACGCCGAAAATCTCGCCTGCGTTGATGCTCAGATTAGTTTTATGCAGGGCATCGATGTCACCGGATTTGCTGTGATATGTTTTTTCTACATTATGTAGTTCAATCATGCTATTCCTTCTTTCTTTGAATTCGAACATTAAAAAAGCCTCTTCGTTCAGAAGAGGCGCGTAAAGTCATTTTAAGTACGGCTTCATCTGTCAGGTTATTCCTGAAGGATTTGGCACCGTTCACGGTTGTGATGGTTGCCGTAGCGTCATTGGGCCATTCCCTCGACTACTCTTGATGAATAAATATGAAGTTATGGGATAATGATACACACATATTTGTTTATTGTCAATAGGAAGCAAAAAAATCTTGCAATTTCACATAATAAAGTGTTAAAGTATTAAATGAGAAGTAATAAAAATTAAACTAGTTATTAAGGATGGTGCATTATGAGCATTACGAATAAACTTAAAGACAATCTGACGGACCAATTATTTAAGGCGATACTTTCTCTGAAGACTGAAGAGGAATGCTATCAGTTTTTTGAAGACGTTTGTACCGTTAGCGAAATAAAAGCCATGGCGCAAAGACTTGAAGTTGCAAGGATGCTCGATGAAGGCAGTATCTATGATGAAATCGTTGAAAAGACGGGTGCCAGCACGGCTACTATTTCGCGTGTCAAACGCTGTCTCGTTTATGGCGCTGATGGCTATCGCAATGTACTGAACTCTTTCAAAAAAGGGGAAGCAAGCAATGACTAAGAAGAAAGTTCTGCAGATCCCTTACGGCACTAAAGATGTGCTGCCAGGGGAGGCACGTGTAAAAAGAGAGATAGAAAACAGCATTATAAATCATTTTATGGCGTGGGGTTATGATGAAGTTGAAACTCCTACCTTTGAATATCTTGACACTTTTGTAGATGAAAGTACAGGCCTTTTGTCAGACAGCTTCAAATTTTTTGACAGAAATAACCAGGCTTTGGTGCTGCGCAGTGATATGACAAAACCGATTGCCCGCATGGTGGCGACCAGACTGAACGACGGCAGGCAGATCAAACGCATTTCTTATCTTGCCAATATTTTTCGCTACGAAGAAACACAGGCTGGCCGGCAATGCGAATTCAGTCAGGCTGGCGTCGAATTGATGGGTGCGGCTGAACCTTCCGCTGATGCAGAAGTACTTGCACTTGCTATCTCATCTCTGCGCTTAGCTGGTTTGAGTGATTTCACGGTAAGTCTCGGCCATAGTGATTTCATAACCGGTCTGATGGAAGAAGCCGGACTTAATGAGGACCAGTCTGAAGAATTGAAAAAAAGAGTTCTTCAACATGATTTAGTAGGATTAGAAACGCTTTTGACAAATTTGCCTATGCCAGAAGACTTAAAAAACATTTTCCAGCGTCTGCTTTTATTGCACGGCGACGAGGCAATGCTTGACGAATTGCAGGAAATTGTGAAGAACGCCAAAACCAGGCAGGCTTTGCGCAATTTGTCGGAAATATACCAATTAGCTAAAGAGTACGGCGTGGCGGATGTCATTCGTTTTGATCTGAGCCTAATCCGCAGCCTTGATTATTATACAGGTATGGTCTTCGAAGTCTATACCTTCGACATGGGTTTTCCAATTTGCGGCGGCGGCCGTTACGACAAAATGATGCAGGGTTTTGGCAAGTCTTGCCCGGCAACCGGTTTTGCCGTGGGCATTGACCGCATCATGCTGGTGTTGGCACGCCAACAAAAACTGGAAACCAAATCGGAATGGGATGTCTTCATTGCCTGGAACTATGGCAAATTGGCACAAGCGATTGCAAAAAGCGTTGAACTGCGCAAAGCTGGCAAAACAGTAAAAGTGGCAACAACTGCTTCTACCAGAACGGTAGCGGAAAACGAACGCAAAGCCAACGATTGCAAGGAATTAATCTTTATTGAATAGAATCGTTCAATCACAATTAAAATAGTGCGAAAAAAGGCAAGGGATGAAGAAGTGACGGGCTTGCTGCACGTCAGCGACCGACTGCTTGCAGGCGAATTGTCGCGTGTGGAATGTTATTAGAACATAGTTATTTAGAACAAACAAAGAGGTAAGGATTAAAGAAGTGACGGGACTCATATACATCAGCGTTCGGCCGAATTTATTGCGGCCGTTTAACGCGTGTGGAATGGTCCAGAGGAACTCTTCAATCCTTAACGATAGACATCAATGTGGCATATGTCGAGATTACCAGAGGAACTCTTTAACCCTCGCCTTTCTAAAATAACACAAGTAACTAGTCGAGATTAATCTTTATTGAAGAAAAGTTTGACATATCATAACAATCATGGTAATATGTTAATACTTTAACGTAATAAAGGAAGTGCACAAATGGATTATATAACAATTGCCTTGCCCAAAGGAAAACTGTTTGATAAGAGCGTTGACCTTCTGGCACGTGTTGGCTACAGTGCTGATAACGTGACCGAGGATTCGCGCAAATTAGTCATTACTAATGAAGAAAGCAAAGTTCGCTTTATCATAACGAAGACGGTTGATTTGCCGACTTATGTAGAGTATGGCGCAGCTGATATCGGTATTATTGGTAAGGACGTTTTGCTGGAAGAGCAAAAGAATGTTTACGAACTTCTGGATTTGAAATACGGCCGCTGCCGCTTAATGCTTGCAGTACCGGAACATATGCAGAAGCCGAACTTATCAGACTATGCGCACTTACGCGTGGCAACCAAATATCCTAATTGTGCCAAGTCTTATTTTCTGGGACTCGGTATTCAGAATGAGATAATCAAGCTGAACGGTTCTATCGAATTGGCACCGATGGTTGGTTTATCAGAATTGATTGTTGATATCGTCGAAACCGGTCGTACGCTCAAAGAAAATAAGCTTGTGGAAGTTGCTTCCATTTATACAGCTACAGCACGTTTAATTGCCAATAGAGTCAGCTTCAAACTGAAGTTTGACCGCTTGAATAAACTAGTAACCGATTTAAGAGCTATTGTAGAGGAGGAGAATGTGTGATGAAGATCATTGATGCTAGAAAGATGGCGGCGCTGGAGATTGCGCAGACGATGAAGAAGACGGCTTTTGATGAATGCACATTATCTCTCCGGGTACAGGCTGGCGTAACTGCTATGTTCGGTGAACCACTTACCGCGTCTCAGGTTGTAGACAGAATTGTTGCCGATGTACGTATGGGCGGCGATGAGAAATTACTTTATTATACAAGCCTTTTGGACAAGGCTGATCTGGCCACTTTTTCTCTGAAGGTAACTGAAGAAGAATTTGCTGCTGCGCAGGCAGTTGTTAAACCTTCCACAATGGCTGCTATCAAAAGGGCTATTGCCAATGTCAAAAAATTTCACGAAGAACAAATGCCGAAATCCTGGCTGACTAACAGGGAATTCGGTTCGATGTTGGGGCAAAAGGTAACGCCGGTTGATTCCGTCGGCATTTATGTGCCGGGCGGTACAGCTTCCTATCCTTCTTCCGTTATCATGAATGCCGTACCGGCGAAAGTTGCCGGTGTACCGCGCATTGTAATGGCTGTACCACCAGGACAGGACGGCAAAGTAAATCCCTATGTACTGGCAACGGCTGCGGAAATTGGCATCACAGAGATTTATAAAATGGGCGGTGCGCAAGCGATTGCGGCCTTGGCTTTTGGTACGGAAAGCGTGCCAAAGGTTGAAAAGATAACCGGCCCTGGCAATATATTCGTTACTTTGGCGAAAAAGGCTGTTTACGGTCACTGCGATATTGATATGCTGGCCGGACCGAGCGAAATACTGATTGTCGCTGATGAAACGGCAGAGCCTGCTTATCTGGCGGCCGACCTTTTGGGACAAGCGGAACATGATCCGCTGGCTAGTGCTATTTTGGTCACAGACGACTTAGAGGTAGCGGAGGCAACTGTTAAGCAGTTGGATATACAGTTAGCAAAACTGCCGCGCGCTGAAATTGCTGCTCTATCTTTAGCTAATCAGGGAAAAATAATTGTTGCCAAAGATATGGAGACGGTTATTGAAATGGCGAATTTGTCGGCACCGGAGCATTTGGAAGTTATTACCAAAGAACCTTTTGCGCTTTTGCCGTACATCAGAAATGCCGGAGCAATTTTCCTCGGTGCTTATTCACCGGAACCGCTGGGTGATTACTACGCCGGACCTAACCATGTCCTGCCAACTGGCGGCACAGCAAAATTCTATTCGGTCCTCAATGTAGAGACTTTCATGAAGAAAACCAGCATTATTGCCTATACAGCACAGGCTTTAGCTGCTGTAAGTGAAGATATTATAGAAATGGCGGAAGCAGAGGGACTAAAAGCCCATGCTAATGCTATCAGAGTTCGCATAGGAAAGGAGTAAGCTGATGACAGTGTTCAAAGCTCGCAAAGGTCTGGAAGAACTTGAAGAATATACGGTAGAGCATATAGATGCCGATATTATAGTTAACGCTAATGAATGCAACTGGGGTTTGCCACCAGCCGTGCAGACAGAGATAGCCGAGGCGGCTAAAGCGTTTGCTTTTAACCGCTACCCACCAATGAAGGCTGAAAAGCTCTGCCAGCTGATTGCTGCTGATTTTGGCTTGCCAGAGATAAATGTACAGGTCGGTAACGGTTCCAGCGAACTTTTGCAGATGGCTTGCTACGCTTTTGGCGGCAGTGGACGCAAGATCGCTTTCCCGTATCCTTCGTTCTCTATGTATGGTGTTTACACAAAACTTTCTGACAGCAAGCCTTTGCCTTATACTTTAAATGAAGATGGCTATATTGATGCGGAAACTGTTATTGCTTTCTGTAGGTTGGAAAAACCGGCGTTATTGATTGTTTGTAATCCTAACAATCCAACCGGTAATTACAACTCTCTTTGGCAAATGGAAAAGATCCTGGCGAACGTAGATTGCCCAGTAATCATGGACGAGGCTTATATGGAATTTGCCGGCGGTTATGATGCCGCTTTTGCCGGTTCCACGATGACACTGCTCTCGAAATACGATAATTTTATCTGCTTACGTACTTTTTCCAAAGCCTATGGACTGGCTTCGATGCGCGTAGGCTATGGGGTGGGCGGCAGAGATTTGATGAGAATTCTTGGCAAGGTGCTCCTGCCTTATCACGTTAATGCTTTTTCCTTGCTGACGGCGGAAATCGTCTATAAGCACAAACAGCTTTTTGTTGAACGGACCAATCAGATTATTGGGGAAAGAGAAAAAATGCGTACTGCCTTGGCAGACCTTGGATTCAAAGTCTGGGATTCGGCAACCAATTTCTTAATGTTTACTGCGCAGCCTGAACTGGCAGTTAAGCTCAGTAAATTTGGTAAAAATGAGGGACTGGCAACCGAGGAAGGTACGGCAAGAAAACTGGCAGGACAGACAGTCTTCAGATTTTTAGCGAACAAGAAAATTCTGGCACGTGATTTTACAAGAAACCAGGCTTTAGAAGGAGGTATTCGGTTAACGCTGGGTACTCCTGAAGAAAATATAATAATTCTTGGGATGATCAAAGAGGTTTGCGAAAGAGCAGGAGGTATCTAATGATGAGAACGGCTGAAATCGAACGTCAGACACTGGAAACCAATATAGAGCTTAGTTTGAATCTTGACGGCGAAGGCCAGGCTGAAATTGCGACTGGTATAGGTTTTCTTGATCACATGCTGGTGCTGCTCGCAAAACATGCTTTTCTTGATCTCAGCGTCAAGGCAAACGGCGACCTGAATGTTGACTCTCATCATACAGTTGAGGATTGCGGCATTGTACTGGGACAAGCATTGAAGCAGGCTATCGGCAATAAAACCGGCATGCATCGCTATGGCAGCTGCTTCCTGCCGATGGATGAGGCGCTGGCGCATGTTGTTCTTGATTTCAGCGGTCGTCCTCTGCTTGTTTGGCGGGCAGAAATTCCTAAAGTTGTGTTGGGTAATCTGGAAACAGAGATGATAGAAGAGTTTTTCCGTGCTGTTGCCTCAGAAAGCGGGTTGACTTTGCATGTACGTCTGCTTTATGGTCAGAATACGCACCACATTGTTGAAGCTATTTTCAAAGCTTTTGCCAGAGCCCTTGCTGAGGCGGTGGCAATTGATGCTCGCGTTAAAGGTGTTATGAGCAGCAAGGGGAAATTATGAGCGAAAAGATTGTAATCATTGATTATGGCATGGGCAATCTGCACAGCGTGAATAAAGCACTGAAATATGTGGGTGCCGAGGTAGAGGTCACGTCGGAGGCAACCAAGATAGCTAAGGCTGACAAAGTCATTCTGCCAGGTGTCGGAGCTTTCGGCGATTGCATGTTGAACCTGGAAAAATATGGCTTGGTTCCTGTTATTAAAGAAACCCTTGCCAGCGGAAAACCATTTCTGGGTATCTGCCTGGGCTTGCAGCTTTTGTTCGAAGGCAGCGAGGAAGCCCCCGGCATACAGGGACTTGGTTTTTTCAAAGGACAGGTGGAAAAGATCAAGACAGATTTAAAAGTGCCGCATATGGGTTGGAACAGTCTTGTACTGAAAAATCCTTCGCCGCTGCTTGCCAAGTCAGCAGACGGTTATGTGTATTTTGTCCATAGTTTTCATGCCGTACCTGAAGATAAAGCGATTATTACAGCCGTTTGCAATTACGGCATTGAGGTTACGGCAGCAGTGGGCAGAGCAAATGTACAGGCAGTGCAGTTCCACCCTGAGAAATCCAGCAAAGTAGGCTTAGGCATTTTACAAGATTTTAAGGAGTGGCAGTTATGATTCTATTCCCTGCAATCGATATCAGAAATGGTCGCTGTGTGCGGCTTACGGAAGGCAAATTCGAGTGTGAAACCGTTTTTGCGGAAGATCCGGCAGAGATGGCTGTACGCTGGGCAGATGCCGGTGCTGAATACTTACATGTTGTTGATCTCGACGGTGCTTTGGCCGGTCAGAGCAGCAACACCGAGGTTATCAAAAGAATTTTAGCCAAAGTGAAAATGCCGGTACAGGTTGGCGGCGGTATCCGTACATTGGCTAATATAGAAAATATGCTGGCGCTAGGTGTTACCCGTGTAATTCTGGGCTCAGTCGCAGTTCGCAATCCGGAACTTGTGCGTGAGGCTTGCCAAAAATTTCCTGGCCAGGTCGTAGTCGGTATTGATGCCAAAAATGGCGAGGTCGCTGTCGAAGGCTGGGGCATTGGCGGCGGTATCGGCGCTATCGAATTGGCAAAAAAGATGGCAGCTGTCGGTGTAGAGCATATTATTTTTACCGATATCAGCAGGGATGGTATGCTTTCAGGCGTGAATGTCGAAGCAACAGCAGAGCTTGCCAAAGCCAGCGGTGTTAAAGTAATTGCCTCGGGGGGAGTTTCTTCCCTGGCGGATTTAAAAGCTTTGCAGGTACATGAGGCAGATGGTATTGAAGGCTGCATCATTGGCAAGGCTATCTATACAGGCGCTCTTGATTTAAAAGAAGCTTTAGCTGCGCTCAAGGAGGAATAAAATGCATACGAAAAGAATTATTCCCTGTCTGGATGTGAAAGCTGGCCGCGTAGTAAAAGGTACAAACTTTGTTGGTCTGCAGGATGCCGGCGATCCGGTTGAACTCGCTCATATCTATGATGAAGAGGCTGCTGACGAATTGGTTTTTCTCGATATTACGGCTTCGGTGGAACAGCGTAAGGCTATGCTTGATGTAATCAATCGTACGGCTGGAGAAGTCTTTATGCCCTTAACCGTTGGCGGCGGTATCAGTACTGTTATTGATATACGCAATGCCTTGAATGCAGGAGCCGATAAAACCTCATTGAATACTGCTGCGGTGAAAAATCCGGAGCTTATCAGCGAAGGAGCCAGACTCTTTGGCAGCCAGTGCATTGTACTCGCTGTTGACGCGAAACGCATAGCTGAAAACAAGTGGGAAGTTTATGTTAATGGCGGCAGAACGCCGACAGGACTTGATGTTCTCGAATGGGTAAAACGTGCCGTCAGCCTGGGCGCAGGCGAAATATTGCTGACGAGCATGGATTGTGATGGTACCAAAAATGGTTACGACATCCCGTTGACGCGAGCTGTTTCAGAAGCTGTGCAGGTGCCAGTCATTGCTTCAGGCGGTGCGGGTGAACTGGAGCATTTCTATGATGTATTGACGGCAGGAAAAGCAGATGCTGTTTTGGCAGCATCAGTCTTTCATTATAAGAAGTTCAGCATCCGGCAGGTTAAAGAATATTTACGCAGCCGTGGAGTGGAGGTAAGATTATGAAAATTGATTTTGCAAATCTGAAGTTTGATGAAAAGGGCTTGATACCTGCTATTGTGCAGGATGTCAAAACCAATGCGGTTTTGATGCTGGCCTATATGAACGAAGAATCATTGGCAAGAACGGTAGAAACCGGTTATACCTGGTTCTGGAGCCGCAGTAGGCAGGAATTATGGAATAAAGGTGCTACTTCTGGGCATATGCAGAAAGTCTTAAGCATAACTTATGACTGTGACGGCGATACGTTGCTTTTAAAGGTTGAACAGACTGGCAACGCCTGCCATACCGGTAGTTATTCCTGCTTCAGTTATCCTTTGTGGAATAGCGGCGAAGGCAAGAATCTACCTGTCGTTGGTGAGGCTAATCTGCCTAGCGTTTTATCCGAGCTATATGCTGTCATTCAGGAGAAGAAAGAACATGGCGGTGAAAAGTCCTACACGAGATATCTTTTCATGTCAGGACAAGACAAAATACTGAAAAAAGTCGGCGAAGAATCCGCTGAAACAATCATTGCTTCTAAAAACAACGACAGTAAGGAAGTTGTTTACGAGATGAGTGATTTGTGGTATCATTGTCTGGTACTCTTGGCCTATCATAATATCTCGCCGGGAGAATTGCTTGCCGAGCTCGGCGGGCGCCGCAAACAGGAAAACAACAGTAAGTATTGAGGCAGATTTTTCAACATACTTTCTAAAATAACTGATAATATTAAGACTCCTGCCACAATTTATGTAGCAGGAGCTTTGTTTCTGTAAAGTGCAATCCGTGTGCGGTGTCAGGTCCCAGCTTATGGATATAAGCAATTGTTAGGTTGTAATTGTATCTATGAAGGAGGATTTTTTGTGAAGAAACCAGTGTTGGTTATCGGGCATCTTAATCCTGATACTGATTCGATTTGTTCAGCTATTGCTTATGCTTATCTGAAAGAAAAGCTGGGAGTTAATGCCATTCCAGCCAGAGCAGGAAAAATAAATCCGGAAACACAGTTCGTGTTGGATTACTTCAAAGTGCCGGCACCGGTGCTCGTAAATGATTTGTATCCACGTTTGGGAGATATTAAAGTGAAAGAGACTCCCAGCGTTTTGCCAGAAACCACCCTGCATGAAGTAGGTAAGATTTTCGCTGAGCAAAATTTGAGAGCCGTTCCGGTTGTGGAAGAAACAGGCAAGCTTGCCGGCATGATTGCTGTCAAAGATCTGGCCATGCGTTATTATAATGAAATGTCTATCCATGACCTGCATGAGGCAGGAGTTTACTATAAGAGTATTTTAACTGCGCTGGATGGCAAACTATTCTGCGGCGATTTAGAAAAGAAATTCTGCGGGAAGATTAAAATCGGTGCGTCCGACGTCGATACTATCAGTGCTTCGCTTGGAAAGCAGGACTTAGTGATTATCGGCGATCGCGTGGAGGCTCAGCTTGCGGCATTGCGTGTTGGTGCTGCCGGATTGATCCTGACAAGGGATACAAAGGTAGAAGCAGAAGTACTGGAGCTCGCGGAAAATATGGGAGCCTTAATTATCAGTACTCCTCACGATACTTATAAGACAGCACGTCTTATCAACCAAAGTGTGCCTGTCCAATTTTTAATGACTAAGGATGTTGTCAGCTTTACTAATGCTGACCTCTTGGCAGTAGTACAGGCAAAAATGTCTGCTACCGACTATATTTGCTATCCGGTAATTGAAAAAGGCAAGTATATTGGCACAGTTGACCAGCAAAGTATTATGGGGCATCCACGCAGGGAAGTTATCCTTGTTGACCATAATGAACGCAGCCAAGCTGTTGAAGGCGTTGACGAAGCGAAAATTCTGGAAATTATCGATCACCACAGACTAGGTGGTCTTACAACAAGTGCGCCTATTTACATCAGGCAGGAACCAGTCGGTTCGACTGCTACTATTGTTGCAAATCTGATTTTTCATCGTGGTGTGGAACTGGAACCGAAGATTGCCGGCGTGCTGATGTCAGCAATCGTTTCGGACACTTTGCTTTTCCGTTCACCGACGGCAACACCACTGGACAAGGAAACAGCTCTGAAGTTGGCAACCATTGCCGGCATTGAAGATGTTGAAGACTATGCCATGAAACTATTACGACATGGTGATGTCATTAGCACTATGTCACCAGCTGATTTGGTACGCAACGATATCAAGGAATTTGATTTCGGTGAACAAAAAGTTGGCGTTGCTCAGATCAACATCATGGATCGTGAGTACGCCAAGACGAAATATCCTGAACTGCAGAGCGCCCTGCAAGCATTGAAAAAGGAAGATGGCTATGATTTTGCCCTACTCCTGGTAACTGACATTCTTGGTCAGGCAAGTGATTTGCTTGTCGCTGGGGAACCGCAAAGCATATTGATATCAGCTTTTGGTGAGAAGACAGAAGATGGCTTCTATTATCTGCCTGGCTGTCTTTCTCGTAAGAAACAAGTTATACCACCTTTGACAGAAGTTTTCCGTTAAAACTTAACTGCTGGAAAAGTGCTGAAAAATATATTTGCGAATGGCGGTATGAGATTGGATGCAGCAAGCAGCAGAAGAAAAGGAATAATCATGGTTTTGGGCGGAGCTTCCTTATGGGGAGCTTCCGGAGTAGCCGTGCAGTATTTATTCGAAGTTCAGCATCTTGATCCAACTTGGCTGGCTAGTGTACGTATGCTTATTGCTGGTATCATCATGCTGCTTTTTCACTATCATGGCGGCGGAGACATTTTTTCTATCTGGCAGAATTCAAGATATAGGAGACAACTTGTTGTTTTCGGTATTTTTGGCATGATGGCGACTCAATACACTTATTACCTGGCAATTAATTACGGCAACGCGGCAACGGCCACGATATTGCAGTATTTGATGCCGGTCATTGTTTTAGTGTATGCAGTCTGGAAGCGTAGACGTCGACCTGACCATACAGAAGTTTTGGCTGTTCTTCTAGCAATGATGGGTACTTATCTTTTGATCACCAAAGGCCAGTGGGATAAGCTGGCTATTTCCGAGGAAACACTTTTTTGGGGTGTGTTGTCAGCCTTTGCCATGGCTTTTTATACGATTCAGCCGAAGGAACTTTTGCTAAAGTATTCGTCAGCACTTGTCATTGGCTGGTCGATGGTCATCGGCGGCGGTATTTTGACGCTTGTGCGCAGGCCCTGGCCTTTTATCGGTATTTGGGATCTGCATACGTTTCTTGCCTTGGTGGCTGTCATAATTTTTGGTACGATAATTGCTTTTTACACTTATCTGGAAAGTACAAAATATATCAAGCCTTCAGAAGTAGGTGCGCTGGCCTCGGTGGAACCGCTTTCTTCCGTTGTCTTGTCGGTGCTGCTTTTAAATGTAGACTTCGGCATACCAGATAGTATTGGTGTTGCCTGCATATTAGGTACGGTATTCTTGCTTTCCAGGCAGAAATAAAAAAACCGTGATTCTTGTTAATAAGAATCACGGGTTTTTTTATCTCACAAAGCTTTTAAATCATTTATTAAATTATGAACTTGTTCTTCAGAAGTTGCCCAGCTGGTACAGAAGCGTACAGCGCGTGTGCCATTGTCAAATACTTCCCAGGAACCTATGCCATATTTCTTAGTAAGTGTTTCATACATTTTTTCTGTCAGAATAGGGAATTGCTGATTAGTAAAGGATTCCGCGACGAAAGGCAGGCCTTTTTCCGCAAAAGCTTCTTTCAGCAACATTGCCATGTTAATGCCATGCTGGCAGATTTTTTCGTAGAGGTTATCGGTAAACAGTGTCTGGAACTGCAGACCCAGGAGGCGACCCTTAGCTAAAACAGCGCCGCTTTGTTTCATAATGGTGTGAAAATCAGGTTTCAGGTCTGGATTGAGAATAACAGCTGCTTCGCCGAACAGCGCTCCGCATTTGGTGCCGCCGATGTAAAAAACATCGCACAGTCTGGCAATGTCTTTTAGCATGAGGTCAGTACCCGGTGACATAAGCCCGTAGCCAAGACGTGCACCATCAAGAAAGAGATAAAGACCATATTTTTTACAGGTGACGGAGAGTTCTTCCAGTTCTTTTTTTGTATAGAGAGTACCAACCTCAGAAGGATGAGAGATATAAACCATCTTAGGCTGTACCCAATGTTCGCGTTTGGGGTCGTTCAAATAGATCAGATAGTTTTCTTCAACCTGCTGAGCCGTCAACTTGCCATCAGCAGTCGGTAATTCCAACACTTTGTGACCGGTGTGTTCGATGGCACCAGCTTCGTGCGTGTTGATGTGACCAAGAAAAGAGGAGTAGACACCTTGGAAAGGTCTGAGTGCAGCGCTGATAATCGTGAAGTTTGTTTGAGTACCGCCGATAAAAAGATGAACATCGGCATCTTCACGTCCACAAGCTGTTTTAATAAGCGCTTTGGCATTAGCACAGTATTGATCGCTGCCATAAACATCAGTCTGCTCCATATTTGTTTCCAGGAGTTTTTGCATAATAAGAGGATGGGCGCCTTCAGAGTAGTCATTGGTAAAATAGTACATACAATTACTCCTTCTTAATTAATTATTAGTTTTCTTTACGTGCTTTAACTATTTCAAAAACAATAGGCAAGACGGAAAAAACAATGATACCAAGAGTTACGTGAGAAAAGTTATTTTTGACAAAGGACATATTGCCGAAGAAATAACCGGCACCGATGAAAAGAGTAACCCATGTGATGGCGCCAATAATGTTATAAACGGCGAAGGTACGATAATGCATATTGCCGATACCTGCAACGAACGGTGCAAAAGTGCGGACAATCGGTACGAAACGAGCAAGAAAAATGGCTTTATGACCGTGTTTTTCGTAGAACTTCTGAGCTTTTTCAATGTGCTCTGGTTTAATCAGGCGATTGTGTCGGGCAATCAGTTGATGGCCAAGTTTTTCGCCAATCATATAGTTGCAGGCATCGCCGAGGATAGCTGCGGTAAGACAAATGATGAAGAGCGTTGGTAAATGCAGGCTGTCTGCAGTGGCTGCCAGAGCTCCGCACGCAAATAGTAAAGAATCGCCGGGCAAAAAAGGTGTAACAACCAAACCTGTTTCGCAGAAAAAGATGGCGAACAGCAGAAAATAAATGAGGTAGCCGTGATCCTGCATGATAGCGGGAATATAGCGGTCAAAGTGCATAACATACTCGGTAAAATAAAAAAACATAGTGTTGAAATAATATAGTAAAGTTTCCATAGAACAGTCCTTCCGAAAGAATTATCAACTTATAGTTTATCACAGAAACGTGAGAGCGCAATAGCGGGAAAAGTGCTATAATAAGTAATACCATGTATAAAGGAGTAAAAAGTATGTCAGAAAACAATTCACCATGTTGGTGCGGCAGCGGCAAAGCTTATAGCGAATGCCATCTGCCCATTGAAAAAAAGATACAGGAATACAAAGAAAAAGGCTACGAAGTGCCTGATCTCTCTATGCTGAAAACGCCGGAGCAGATTGCCGGCATCAAGGAATCCTGCGATATTAATACAGGTGTACTTGACTATGTGGAGCAACACATCAAGGCTGGCATGAGCACAGAAGACATTGATGTCATGGTCTATGATTACACTGTTTCCCATGGCGCAATTCCGGCACCGCTTAATTTTATGGGCTTTCCAAAGAGCTGCTGTACTTCCGTAAACGAAGAGGTTTGCCACGGCATTCCCGACAAAAGCGTCATTTTGAAAAGCGGAGATATCATTAATGTAGACGTATCAACAATTTACAAAGGCTATTACTCTGATGCGTCACGTATGTTCATGATTGGCAAGGTTGACAAGAAGAAACAAGACCTCGTGGCTATTACCAGAGAGTGCCTGAGAATAGGTATTGAAGCCGCTAAACCATGGGCCTTTATGGGAAATATAGGAGCTGCTATCGGTAATTATGCTCATAAGCGCGGCTACTCAGTAGTGCGTGAATTCGGGGGCCATGGCGTTGGTATTGAATTTCATGAAGAACCTTTTGTTTGTCATGTAGGCAAAAAAAATACCGGGATGCTGTTAGTGCCCGGCATGATTTTTACTATTGAACCTATGATCAATATGGGTAAGAAAGATATCTATGTTGATGCAGCGAATGACTGGACGGCGCTGACCATAGATGGTATGCCGTCAGCTCAATGGGAACATACCGTATTAATAACCGAAAAGGGCGCAGTAAGTCTGACCTATTGATTTTGCTTCTGACCAGATATAACGCTTTGCCCTTGAGGCAAGGCGTTATTATTCTTTTTTGCCTTTTTTCTGCCAGAATTCATGGAACTTTTTTACCATGGCTTTCTGTGCTAACTGTTCCGGCCATAGTTCCTGATTAGGAGAATTGCGCATAGCGGCCGCAAGGTGGTCGTAAACTTCCGGGTTGATGCTGGCAAGCGCTTCGATATGTTCTTTGATTTCCTGACGTTTGGTGTGGCCATCATAGGGACACGGATTTTTCAGCGGCTGTAAGCCGATTGCTTTACCGGCAGCGATAACTTCAGCTTCCCTGTAATAAAGAAGAGGCCTTAAGACAGTCAGTCCGGAGCGTGACAGCTTGGTTACAGGCAGGAAAGTACGTAACTGACCGGAAGTAAGAACATTCATCAGAAAAGTTTCCACGGCATCGTCATGATGGTGTGCCAAGGCAATTTTGTTAAAACCAAGTTCTTTTGCTTTGCGGTTAGTAGCCCCTCGCCTAAAAAAGGCACAAGTAAAACAAGGCGTGTTGCCCTTATTTTGCCAGGCTTCCATTACGTTGACTTTTTCGTGATAATGTTTGAGCCCGTAGACTGCACAGAACGCTTGCAGTTCTTTTTCAGGGAAGGCAGGACTGAACATACCGTCAACAGTGTAGCAGGCAAGTTCGAACTTAACTGGAGAATATTTTTGCGCTTCCGCTAAAGCGGCAGTCAGGAACATGCTGTCTTTGCCGCCGGAGAGGCCAATCAGAATTTTGTCTCCTTCGCTAAGCATGTCAAACTCAATTAAGGCGCGCCAGAGTTTGCTGAGTGATTCAGCAGGGACATAAGGTTTATCAGACATTTGAATTATACGTTGCCAGAGACCATAAACGGCTTTGTTGCAACGTTTCCCCCTTATATAGCAATATTAATTGTAATTATTATGCCATAAAGTTACAAAAAAAGCATTAGAAGGAAAGCGGCAAATCTGTTAAAATTATATTTGGACTTATTATTTAGAAATGGACTTGTGAGGAAAACATGAACAAAATTTTGCACGGATTGAACAAAGAACAGACGGCAGCAGTACAACATACCGAAGGGCCAATGCTGATCATGGCAGGTGCCGGTTCCGGTAAAACGAAGACTCTTACATGCCGTATTGCATGGCTGCTCGAGCAAGGTGTAGCGCCTTATAAAATTTTGGCCATAACTTTTACCAACAAGGCAGCGGGAGAAATGCGCAGACGTGTCGACAAAATGGTCGGACCTGCGGCAAAAGATATTTGGCTTTTTACTTTTCATGCTTTTTGCGCACGTTTTTTGCGCATGGAGATTGATAAACTTGGCGGCTATGCTTCTAATTTTGTTATTTATGATACTAATGACAGCAAAAATGTGCTGAAAGAAGTATTGAAAGAATTAAATCTTGATGATAAGAACTTCCCGGTTAATTCCCTTATCGGGCAGATTTCCAATGCTAAGAATAATATGCAGGATGCCAAGGAATATGCGCGCAATGCTGCTGATTTTCATTCGCAGAAGATTGCAGAAATCTTTAATGTTTATGAAAAGAAATTACTGCTGAATAATGCGTTGGATTTTGATGACCTTTTACTCTTAACAATTCGTCTCTTACAGCAGAATGAAGAAGTAAGAACAAAATATCAGGAAAGATTTTCCCATATAATGGTCGACGAATATCAGGATACCAATCATGTACAGTATCTGCTGACGAAGATTCTGAGCGAAAAACATCACAATCTTTGCGTGGTTGGTGATGTCGATCAAAGTATTTATGACTGGCGCGGTGCTGATATTCAGAATATCCTGGATTTTGAGAAGGACTATCCGGATGCTAAAGTTATTAAACTAGAACAGAATTATCGCTCCACACAGGTAATTCTTGATGCGGCTAATGCTGTTATTGAAAATAATACGGCACGCAAGCCAAAAGAGCTTTGGACAGAAAATCCTAATGGCACGCCGATTACTTATTATCAGGCCGTTGATGAGCGTGACGAGGCACGGTTCGTAATAGAACAGGTGTTAGAACTGCAGCGGGAAGAAAATATCAAGCTCGGCGATGTTGCTGTTTTATACCGTACAAATCCGCAGTCACGTATTTTTGAAGAAATGCTGATCAAGAGCGGTTTGCCTTACGTTATGGTTGGCGGCCAAAAGTTCTATGACCGTAAGGAAATCAAAGATATTCTGGCATATTTGCGCGTTCTTTATAACCCTAATGATACATTGAGTTTATTGCGTATCATTAACGTACCAAGACGCGGTATCGGTGATGCGACAATCGGCAAGCTACAAGCCTGTGCACTGGAAAATGGAAGTAATCTATTTGAGATAGTTTCCAATCCAACTTTGGTCAAGGGACTGAGCAGCCGTTTTGTCAGCAAATTGGAGGAATTGGCTTCTATTGTCTTTGCATTGATGGAAATGGCAACGGTTATGCCTGTGGAGAATCTTTTGCAAGAGGTTATGAACAGAACTGGTTATCTGGAAGAGCTGGAGAGCGAACATACAGTACAGGCACAAGGCAGAATAGACAACTTGCAGGAACTTATAAGCGTAGCTAAGGAGTTTGCGGCTTCAGAAGAAGAGAATAGCCTGGAAAATTTCCTTGGTCATGTTGCTTTGGTAGCAGATATAGACGATGCTCACATTGATGGTGATGCATTAACTTTGATGACCTTACATTCGTCAAAAGGACTGGAGTTCCCGATAGTCTTCCTGGCTGGGCTGGAAGAAGGTATGTTCCCACATCAACGTACATTGATGGATGAGGAAGAAATAGAAGAGGAACGCCGTTTGTGCTATGTAGGAATTACGAGAGCAGAAAAACATCTGTTCCTCACTGGAGCCAAGATGAGAATGGTCTTCGGCCATACCGTTATGTATCCGCCGTCCAGGTTCCTGAAAGAAATTCCTCGTGCACTTCTAACAGTGAAGAAAAAAGAAGTTGAACAGCGAGTTTTGCACGATACTGATAATAGAAAAATTGAAAAAGTCGGCGAAATGAATTGGTTGATAAAAAAACCTGCAAAGAGCTTTGTGCCGACGAGTTCTATGGAACAAGGAATAGCCAAATTTATTGTTGGTGATAAAGTCACACACGCTAAATGGGGCTTAGGCACGATTGTCAGCGCTAAGGATAATACTGATGGGCAGGAAGTAAAAGTTGCTTTCGCCGGTGAAGGTGTGCGCAGTCTTTTGACGAAATTTGCTGTATTGAAGAAAGTTTGATCGCAAAGAGCAGAGGGGAGCATCTCGGATGGATGATTTATCTAAAGCCCAGACCGCGAAAAAAATAGAGGACCTGCGTACGCAAATCAGGCGGCATGAGCATTTATATTATGTGCTGGATATGCCGGAAATATCAGATGCCGAATATGACGAGCTGGTTGCAAACTTGCGTAAACTGGAAACTCAGTACCCTGACCTTATTACGCCGGATTCGCCAACTATGCGTGTTGGCGGACATGTAGCACCGAGTTTCAAGGAAGTAAAGCATATAACGCCGCTTTTGAGTCTGGGCAATGTCTTCTCCGCAGAGGAAGTCAGAGATTTTGCCAGAAAAGT
>Ga0074193_1000759_pt1 | contig 48570 bp, 33 predicted proteins | sample EPASupsiteHSE605_FD_64523 | JGI IMG/M metagenome (GOLD analysis project Ga0074193, IMG submission 64523) | Bioremediated contaminated groundwater from EPA Superfund site, New Mexico - Sample HSE6-05 | ecosystem: Environmental > Aquatic > Deep subsurface > Groundwater > Contaminated ...
ACAAAACCCACCAGATTTCCTATAATAGAGATTGTTCAAGCCGCTAAAATAGGAAAGGAATGGTGAGTTTTATGGCTCAAAGTTTAGCACATAGTAAATGGGTATGCAAGTATCATATAATATTTGCTCCAAAGTTTAGGCGAAAAATCATCTATGGTCAATATCGTGAAAGCCAGCGTCTTTAGGCGCTGGCTAGTAACAAAGGCTTATAGCCGTAGTGCAAACCACCCGTTGGACTGGTGGTCATGATTAGTTCGGAAGAATATTTTCGCGGTGAATGGGGAGGGGGAACCATTCGGTGGGAAAATATTCTGTCCTTTGCATTGGAAAGTAGGATGTTTAGAGTGGAATTGTGATTCGTGACGGAAGGTTGTAGTGCAGATCTAGGCGTGGTGGGGATGCATCAGTGCTAGTTATATGAAATGATGATTTTGAAATTTTATTGCAAAATAGTATAAGACTATTGATATTTAGTAAGTATAAAGCATATAATATAACTATGAATTTGCAAAAACATTGCAAAATGGAGGTTATTATATGCTTCTTGAATTTAAAGCTTCAAATTATAAATCATTTAAAGAAGAACTTCTTTTTTCGATGATACCTGCTCCGAAACAAAAGGGGCTTGATTTTAGTATTTTAAATGAAAAAATTAATTCAAAAATATACAAGGGGTTGTGCTCGGCTGTAATTTACGGTCCCAATGCATCGGGAAAAACAAATATCATTGGTGCAATGGAAGTCTTTAAAGTCATTGTTTTACGGGGGCATATTCGCAATAGTAATGATCGAAATATGCCTAACGCTGCAGTGAATGCCTTAGAATTAATCCCTAATAGCACAAATCAAGAAAATATCCCGATTGACTTTTCCATTAAATTTATTGAAAATGGTCTTGTATTTGAATATCGAATCTCTCTTGATGTAGGTGGATTTTTAGAAGATAACTATAGCCGTAAAATAGTATCTGAAGTTTTATTTGTAAATGAAAAGCTAGTGTTTTCAAGAAATGACACATTAGAACTTGGTGATTTAAAAGTCATTAAAGATTATTTGGTCAATGAATTTGAAGAGAATGCAAAAGGAGTCACGAGTCTTGCTAAAAATAATTTAAATCATGAGGAATTATTTTTAATGAATGGCTTTAGAGCAATGTTCAGTGCAAAACTCGTTAGCATGATAACCAACTGGCTTGACAATAAATTCATGGTAATTTATAGAGCTGATGCACTTCACGTAACTAAAAAGGCTTCTGAGTCTAAAAAACAAACGGTTTATATTGAAAAAACAATCAATTCAGCAGCGCAAATGTTTGGTATCAATTCCAATGCACTTGGATACATTGTGCCAGAAGATGATTCGGAAGCTAAGCTTTTCTCTATCTTTAACGGTAAAAATGACAAAAAAGCAATGCCGGCTGAATTGTTTGAGTCCTATGGAACCATTCGATTTGTAAATATGTTTCCGCTCGTTATCAATGCACTAATGAACGGAGGAACCCTGGTTGTTGATGAATTCGATGCCTCGCTTCATCCTATGGCATTGATGAGCATCATCAATATCTTTCACAATGATGATATTAATACTAAAAACGCACAACTAATTTTCAATACTCATAATCCGATTTTCCTTAATTGTAATCTTCTTAGACGAGATGAGATCAAATTTGTGGAACGTGACGATGTAACCCATAGTAGTACCCATTATTCCTTATCTGACTTTGGTACCTCGGGCGAAAAAGGTGTGCGAAAGCATGAAGATTATATGAAAAATTATTTTGTCAGCCAGTATGGTGCCATTAAGGATATTGATTTCACTTCTCTTTTTGAAAATTTTGTTACTGATCAAAAAGAGGTGTAAGAGATGGCTAACATGAAAACTAAAACCCATCTCTTTCGATTTGGGAATCAATCGAAAAAATACTGAAAGATTGTGGACTATAGAACTAGCCAAGGTGAGCGGTGGTAATTATGTTAACAATAAAGATGCAGAATGTAATGAATGTATTAAAGTAGAATTGGCGATGAATAAAAAACAAATAAAATCCTGCCGTTAAATGTTGATAGTAGCATTACCAAGTAAGAGGATAAAAATTTGAATGTCAATTCATGAATAATAGAACAGACTGCTGTAGGGATGTGGTTTGTAGATTAAGTAGGGGTAGGCTGTATTTTGTGGCGCAGGGAAGATGGGACTTGTTGTTGGATAGACGGAGGTATTTTATTAAGGTTAATTGGAAGGCACTCGTAGCATGTCCAATGGTAAAATGACAATGATATTGTAAAAAAATAGCAGGGATTAAGTACTTATACAGCGAAGATGTCCATAGCTTACCATAGAGGTAGGTTATGGATATTTTTGTATAAGACATACTAATTACCTTCTTAGAAAGGTGGATGAATAAGATCAAATTATTATTTATATGTAGTAGAAATAAGTGGCGAAGCCTGACAGCCGAAAAAATATTTCATGGTGTTAATGGCTATGATGTAAGGTCGGCAGGAACAGAAGAAAGGGCCCGGATTAAAGTAACGAGTGGACACGTGGGTTGGGCTGATTTGATTTTTGTAATGGAGAAGAAGCATTTGAGACGATTGCAAGAACGTTTTAGTGATATTCTGCCATACAAGAAGGTGATATGTCTCAATATTTCCGATGACTACCAGTTTATGGATTGTGAATTAATTGATATTCTTATATCTACGGTGTCAGAGCATATTGAGTTACCGGAAATGTCCTGATTTATATAAGATGGTAGTAGCGTTCTTGCGCCGGTATAATTCTGTTTATAACGGCAGCTTGCATTGGAGGTGTGGGATGAAAGTATTTGTATGGCGACATAATTAGAATTTTCATAGTTGGAGTATGCCAACGTGCATCAAGATTTATATACCGATGCGATTGCCGTTGTGGTTGCAGCAACGGTGCATGAGGCTTTGGTTGTACTAGCCCAAGAACGGGATGAGTAGCAGAAGAACTAAGACGGATCGAGCCACAAGTATATGATTTAGAGCAATCGAAAGTGTTGCTGCAAGTGGTGCGGGGAATTTGATATATTGATAACAGGAGGAAAACGATGGGAAAGCCATTGCATGTAGGTATATTTTTATTTAATGAGGTTGAACTATTAGACTTTGCGGGACCATTTGAGGTATTCACTGTAACAGCAGAGCTGAGTGACGATCAATTATTCAAAGTCTTTACAATCACCGAAGACGGAAAACAAATTTCTACTGTCAATGGGTTGCGAGTGGTCCCGGATTATGGGTTCGCAAACCATCTACCTATTGATTTACTCATTGTACCAGGTGGAGCAGGCACAAAAAATGAAATGACTAAAGCATCTGTCTTGAAGTGGGTCAGAGAACAGTATGAAATTTCCCAGATCACGATGACTGTTTGTTCTGGAACAAGAATACTTGGGAAGTTAGGTCTGCTTGATCATTTGGAGATCATTACCCACCATGAGGTAATCGCAGATATGAAAGAAATTTCTCCTAAAGCCATTATCAAAGGAAATGCAAGATATACCGATAATGGGAAGATATTAACTTCTGCGGGAATTTCCGCAGGCATCGAACTATCACTTTATGTAGTCGACAAGTTATTCGGCAAAGTAGTTGCTGATAAAACTGCAATTTATATAGAATACGGTAACTGGAAAAAATTATGTAAATAAAATAATTGCACAAAATGGAGGGGGCGAAATAATGTTTCTAGTTTTATTGAAATACGTAAAACCATTGGAAGAAATTGAAGCATTGCTATTGGATCATATTAATTTTTTAGATGTTCAGTATGCACAAGCGAAGTTCATTTTTTCGGGACGTCGTAATCCTAGAATTGGTGGTGTAATTTTAATCAATGTTGATTCGGAACTAGAAGTATGGGATATTGTAAAAACAGACCCATTTTATATTAATGACGTTGCGGAATATGATATTATTGAATTTACACCGACTAAGTATGATTCCAGATTCAAATGTTTTGTTACTGATTAACAAAACAATGTGGTTTGAAAAGAGGTCATTATATGTTGAAAATATGGCTAATCAGGCATGGTGAGAGTACAGCCAATGCCGGAGCCGTTACGAATAATCATAAAACGATTCCTTTATCCTTCATTGGGCAGGAACAAGCCAAACAGATCAGCCTATCGTTTCAAGAATCGCCAACACTCATCATCACTTCGCCTTTTACCCGAACAGAGCAGACCGCAGAGCCGACCAGTAAGCGTTTCCCTAGTGCTAGGCGTGAGGTGTGGGATGTGGAGGAATTTACTTATTTAAGTCCTAGTACTTGCATGAACACAACCGCTGCCCAGCGCAAAGGGAGAGTCAATGAATATTGGGACCGGCTTGATCCTGACTTTGTGGACGGCGAAGAAGCGGAAAGCTTTAGTATGTTGCTATCTCGTGCTCGGGCCGCTATTGAGCGTCTTAGCAGACTTGAAAGTGGGTTTATAACAATGTTCACCCATGCGCAGTTCATGCGAGCGATGTGGATACTCAATACTAGTAATGGAGAGGATGCAAAGCGTCTCATGAGTCGTTTTAGAGAATTGCCACAATTTAAAAATTGCGAAATCATTAAGTGGAGGGAATAAGGGGCTTTGTCGATTATGAGAATCGGTTTGGTACGGCATTTTGAAGTTGATTGTTCGCATAAATTATTGATGTCATCAGATGATTTTAGAAAGTGGGCCACTCTATATGATTGTTCATCTACTAAGAACGTAGATCAATGAGAAACGTTTACTATCAACCCTCAACTAGTGGTTGAATTAGATAGATGTATTTACAACCAATAGTTGGTGGACTTCGATAATGACCAAGGGTACAATGGTAATATCAGTTCTGATATTACTAAAAAAGGAAGATTAATTATGCTTAATGACAACGAGATAGGGCAACGGATTGTTTTGCTGCGAAAGGAAAGAGGTTACACGCAAGAACAGATAAGTATATTTTTAAATGTTACTCCCCAAGCGGTTTCTAAATGGGAAAACGGCAACGCTTTACCAGATACAGCATTGTTGCCGTTACTAGCAAAGGTACTTGAGGTGTCCATTGATAGAGTGCTTACTGGGAGCAATCTAATGGAAAAAACAAGTCCATATGATGGGGAATATGAAAAAGAAGAATACTATTGGGGACTAAAGCACTCTTTGCTTGCTGAACAAGTGATAAAAATCATGCAAGACGAGATTCAGCAAGGTAAGCGTCTATTAGATATTGGTAGCGGCGAAGGGCGGGATTCCGTTTATTTTGCTAACTGTGGTTTTAGCGTGGATGCGTTAGAACTTTCCGTGCCTGGCATAGAAAAAATCAAACAGCATAGCCAATCAGCAGGTTGTGTGGTAAATGTACTTCATGAAAATATGATTGGATATCAATTTACAGACTATTATGATGTGATTTATTCCATGGGCTCACTTCAGTTTTTACCGCTAGAAGAACGGCAAAAGCATTTTGACAAATACAAACGCCAAACATGCAGTGGCGGATTAAATGTACATCTAGTATTTGTAGAAAAGCCGTTTATTAAGGTTGCGCCTGATTGGGAGAAAAATGAGTTTTTCTATATGTCTGGCGACTTGGCCAGATATTATCATGACTGGGAGATTATTCAGTGTGAGGAACGAATTATTGATTGTGATTCGGCGAATATTCCTCATCAACATGCAGTGAATTACATTATTGCTAGAAAAATTGATGTGTGAAGAAATAGAATAAAAATAGTTAAAATAAACATAAAATCATTCCATAAAATGGAATGATTTTATGTTTAAGTAGCGAACGTTTGATCTATAAAGGAATTTAATAAGGAAGCTGATTTTGCGGTATTGCGTTTATCCGATATGCCAGCGGTACTGGTTGAGTGTGGCTTTTTATCCTCGGAATAGGATCGAAAAATGTTGGTGGATGATCAGCAACAGATTGCCATTGCACTCGGAATTGCTGCTGGAATTAATCGATATCATATTGCTTGATAATAGGGGAAAACTTCCATGTAATAGGAGGTAAGATGAAAGCGAAACATGAATATGCCTTGGGAAAAGGCATTGACAGCACGGCTATCTGCGCATTAGCGCTTTAGCATAGATGTCCTTTTCCCACTGAACAGGTCACACCTATTGGTGTGGCCTATTTGGTTTATCTTGAAGAAAAAGGAGGTGTGTGAATGGCTGTTAGTAGAGTTCCTCAAAGTACTGTTATGAGTATTAAGGTTCAGTCTGGTGTTACTGCTAGTGGTAGTGCTGCTTATAAAACAACTCGTTTTACTGGTGTAAAGAATGCCACGACCGATGCTGATTTCTATGAAATTGGAAATGCACTCGCTGGGTTACAAAGTTATCCTTTAAATTTTTTATTTGTTATATGGTTTTATATAAATAATATAAATTATTTATATAAAATATTTACATTATTTATTTATATCTATTGCAATTATAAATGGATTAGAGTATTATTAAATAAAAGCATATTTGGAAGGGGAAATAACAATGGGCTTACGTGAAAAAATTCAACAAACGCTAAATACCAGAGAAGAAAATAACCGCAAATCGGTATCATTGATTATTGATAGTGATACTTTGGAACAAGTTGATCGTGTAGCGAAGGCATTTTCGAAAGTTAGTGAAAAAAATTTTTCGCGAAATTCCATTATTGAAGAAGCTATTAAAGAATATATTGTTGAAGCTACTGATGTTTTGTTAAACACATATAGTATTGATATTAATGAAACAAATGAAGACGATACTATAAGCACTGATTTTAATCTAGCAATATTTCCTGCACATAATGATGGCTTTAACGAGACCTTCATTGGTGAAGATTGCTGGTATTCTGTAAGGATAAAGGAAGAACGAATACCTAAAATTAAGTATGTCGCAGCCTATAGAGCTGCTCCAGTAAGTGGTATAACTCATTACGCTAAAGTAAGAGAAATTAAACAATATGAAGATACCAAAAAGAAGATAGTTATTTTTGATGGACCAGCAATACCCCTTCCTCACACTATTAAGCTTGGCGGCACTGATGCTAATGCCATGAGGGCACCACGCTATACGACTTTAGAGAAATTCCAGCAAGCTCAAGACGTAAAAGAACTTTTTAAATAAGTTGAAAAATATATGTTGCAGGGGACAGGGGGCTATATTGTTAAAGTAAGCAGTGTTTTAGGATCATCATTTCAACGATACATAGGTAAGGAGGAAAATTTATTATGCGAATGAGAATCTTGAAAAAAGATGGCAACGTGACTGATAAGGTTGATGCATTGGGGAGAACGCCGCATCAGAAGAATATGGAGTACCTTAATAGGAATCTTAATTTAAAAAATACTATTAGTGTAGAAGTCATAAAGCGTATAAAAGAGTTTTTACAAGATGTAAATACAAATCAAGAAGGCTATATGAATTCAGCAGATATTGCTTATTCAGTTAGTAGCATTTTGAATTTGCCGCATAATAATAAATACAATTTAGTCGGCTCAATACTGTTTGAAGAGATTGAAGCATATGATTGCACTGTTGATGGGTTGGATAAAAATTTGGTAGTAATAGCGAGTAAAGGGGATAATCAGCATTACTTTGACTATTTTGTTGATAAAAAAACTGTTATAATTTTTTCAGCAACAGATCAAGTGGTATTGTCTTGATGCCGGTCAACAGAAAATCATTGCGCAAGCGATTGCCACAGGAATTGATCATTACTATAATAGATGATAAAAGTAAATTATTTTCATATAATTAAAGAGAGAGAAAGCGAATAGAAAATGCTTCGGGAAAAGGCATTGACAGTATAGCTATCTGCGCACTCGCGCTTTAGCATAGATGTCCTTTTCCCACCATACAGGTCACACCTATTGGTGTGGCCTATTTGGTTTATCTTGAAGAAAAAGGAGGTGTGATGAATGGCTGTTAGTAGAGTTCCTCAAAGTACTGTTATGAGTATTAAGGTTCAGTCCGGTGTTACTGCTAGTGGTAGTGCTGCATATAAAACAACTCGTTTTACTCTTATAATTTCTGCTATTTATGCCTCCAGCGTACGTTGCCGGGGGAAAGACGTTACTTCAAACTCCGTGTCAGAACAATAAAAATTCCAAATTATGACGCAACTCCATACGATTGTGAGAAGGTTTTAGATTATATAGATGCTGTTTTAGCTACTTTAAAAATACATTTAGCAAGCGAATAAAATTTTAAAGAATAAAAATGCAGGTGAAAAATAAAAAGCATAGAATGTAAATATATGTAGAAATGAGAATTTTTTTCTTATATATATAGCTGTAGGGGGATTAGATTTGGAACAAAAGAAAGTGAATAAATTGTATATTTTAGATAGCCCTATTTGCACAAGTGAGCACGATAGGTTCCAATTTATTCAATTTGCAGAGCTAATAAAAAATGTGGTTGATAATGGTTCATTGCCAATGCACATAGGTTTACTAGGACCATGGGGATCTGGCAAAACATCAGCTCTCAAAATGTTTGAGAACATATCGAAAACAGACTATCATGTTAAAACGATAAGTGTATGGAAGTTTGCGGATGATGCACCATCTTTGCATAGAAAAATAGTAAGAGAAGTAGAGCGGGTATTGGATAATCCTAAAGAAGAAGGAATATCCATTGAGACTACTGAACAAAGTACAGGGAGTTCCGGGGGGATTTTCTCTGCCATAACGACGGCTTTAGATATTAAAAATAATAAAGATAAAGCTCATTATATTATGTCTTTTCTATACATTTTTTTAACTGCCTTTTTATCTGTATTCGCGATTTCTTATCAAAATACAACCGCAACGTTCTTAGCGATAATTCCTCTGTTGTTATTCTCTAGTCAATATCACCAGAGAAGTACACAAATGACTACTAAAACCCTTGCTTTACAACATAATGATCAATATGAGGCTAGATTTGAAAAAGCAGTTAATGAATACCTTTATCAAAAAAAGGGAAAGTTAGTACTGATTTTCGATGATCTTGACCGTTTACCGCCGACACAGATAGTAGCTGCTTTAAATACAATAAAAACATTTTTATCATCATCATCGTGTATTTTTATTATTCCATGTGATGAGACTGTTTTGCGCCAGGGAATTTCAACTGTTCTAAAAGAGAAGATTAAAAATGATGGAAATGCGGAAGTAAATACAGGATTGTTGGTTTCCGAGTTCTTAAATAAGACATTTGATATCATACTTCGTTTACCTGCGATTGAACAAGCAAACATGAGGCGGTATGCAAAACATTTATTAGAAGTAAATTCTATTGAATGGGCTAATGATGATAGGATTTCTGTTGATAGAGTTTTAAGTAATCTTATACATACAGGAGTGAAAACTCCTCGGCAAGTTAAAAATTTGCTTAATGCATTTTCTTTTGACTGGTTGTTAGCATGCAAAAGAGACAAAGAAGTTGGTAAGCATCATCTTACAAAAGATTCGATTGCAATTTCTATTTTTACCGTTCTTCGAACCGATTTTGCAGAGTTCTTCTCTTTATTGAACCAAGAACCGTTTTTAATTCAAGATGAAGAAAAGTACAGTAATTTTATTAATAAAGAGGGGTTTCTGCTAAATACTGACAAGGCTCAACTCTTAGCGTACTTATCTAGGGTTAGCCATAGTATATCCAATGATCCACGTGATTTTGTATATTTTAGTAATCATAAATTAAATCCAACTACTGGTAGACCTGCAATAGGAAAGACTCTGGAATATCTAGTAAATGCACAGGAAAAGGAATTTGATAAAGCTTTTACTGATCTATCAGATGGTGAAAAAATTGATGCATTATCAGCATTCTTAGTAAATGTTGAGCTAAACGCTTCAATTGAGGCGGAAAATTGTTTGAGAGTTCTGGCTTCTAATGAGCAAGTGTTAAAATACATAAAGATAATAGATTATGATGAATGGAATAAGGTTTTAAGGGAAAATATTAAATTACTACATGATTATTCCATAGAAGATGGGTGTAATGTAATATATAAGTTAGGGGATGATAAGGCAACTTGGGACTTGTTCCGAAATGAAACTTTATCGGTGAAAGAACAATATATAGAAATGTTTGATTTATGGAAAGGATATCCTGTTTATGCTGACCGTTTAGAATTATCAAAGATGGCAAATGATTTTATTGATGCTTATATCGATGGAGGAGATGGATACCAACTTGCTAGTGAATTGCAAAAATTGGAACCTGAACATGATATTATCAATATAATCGAATGGTTAAAAGTCCTTAAATTAACAGTAATATCTGAAAAAGAGTCACCGTTTAAATTTAAAGAATGGTTAGTTGAATATATTAATAAATGTAAATCTGATGTGACCTGTGAATATGTAACGGATTTAATCTCTAATTATAATCCGAAATATAAAGCCGGGATTAAAGATATTGGAAAATTATGGTGCGAAATATATGTAGACCAAGGAGAAAATGATTCTAACTTGGAAAGAATATTAAAATACTTTAAGACTGGATTTACTGGTTTCAATTGGGGAGACTTGGATGTTGTTGGCAAAAACATCGTAGATTCTAAAAATGCTAACATTCATGAACTAGCAGTTGAAGTTATTTCTCATTATTGGAATCAAAAAACAGGAGCACAATTGGCTAAGGCATGGAGTAGGTGTCCTGGAGTGGCAGAATATTGTTCAAAAAATTTGGACTTTACTAGTCCTATGGAAAATATTACATTGATAGCTGATTGTTTAGTAAACATTGATGATAAGATAACGAATGATGGGCAATTAGCAGATCGATTAAACACTGAGATAATAAATGCACATAATCAAAATAGAGCAACGCAAGCAGTTGATATTGTTATCTTGCTTTCAACTTCTGTTTATTGGAATGAAAAGTTCAAATCATATATTAATGATTGGTTTCCAAAAGAATCTCCACATATTTGGCTCACGTGGTATGAAATAGTAGTAAGGGATAAAATAAAATTATTTACTGGTGTGTGTTTAGCGGATGTGAATATGCAACAATGGATACTATCTGGCTGTGAATGTATGATTAGCGCTATCCGTAGAATGGGGCATACAGGATATCCTTATAGTGGTCAAGCAAGTGTATATATTAACATAGTAGCTCCAATGTTAATAGAAGAAAAATACAATAGTAATTGGGACGATATGGTTAATTTTCTTATAAAAAATAATGTGTTAGATTATTTGGATGTAACAAATCAAAACAATATATTGATAAGACTCATTGATAATGTAAGATTAGATAATGATAGTTTTAATAAACTTTTATTAACTTATTCAACGAATCGAAGTATTCAACATCAAGGAGCTATTATAAACCGATGGGAACATTTAACGCAAAATGATAGAAAACAGTACATTGAGAAGATTGCACCAGAAGAGGATACGCTTCAACAATTTTTTGAACTACTAATTGATTGGATTCAAGTTAATCCTCTTCCTAGTTTCATTGATGAGCAAACCGCATGGCAACTAAATGAAAACCAGAAAGAAGAGATATGTAAAAAAATAGTTGTTAATGCTAATTTGAATATCTTAAATAAATGGATATCCAAAGCATTGAATGAAATTAATATAAACGGAGTTGATAAATGGATAGTATTTGCAATGAACTATGCAATAAAGAGTCGTAATGATATTATTATCTCAGAAAGTGCTTTGTTGGATACGGCTTTAGGATTACATGGCGAGCGTTCAAAAATTGCACTTGAATATTTAGTGAAAACAAGCATGGCAAAAAAAGAAGCAAATAAATTTAAAGATAAAGTCCAAGATCTTGCAGGTGAATTTCCTGATTTAGTTGAAGAATTTAGAAAAAAACATAGTTATCGATTTAAGAAGATTTTAAAAGGATTGATTGAAAAGATTGGATGATGGAATTTCCATTCTTCGCTGCCGCCAAGAGGACGAGCTAATGTTATAGTATTTGCGAGATAAGTATATGGGGAAGTGAAAACTAAAAAGGTCTCTTTGAAAATAACCCTCACTCTGTCAGGCGCGCTTTTCGCCTAGCTTTCTCGATTACCACTGCTCTTGCATTAAAGGCGCTTACCACTTATTAGAAACATATCTATCTAGAACATCATACTCCTAAAACAACAGCCACGATTTAACAATTGCCTGCGGTATAAAAATACGTACCACAGTCACTCGTTAAATCGTGGCCTGTTTGTCTTTATTGCTAACCCGCAAGGCAAGGGACCTCAAGGGATCCCCAAATAAAAACACTCGTCCACGACGTCGCCGCGAGAAAATATTCGATTACATATTTTCCTATTTGCTACCAAAACATCTCGCATTTATTCGCATTTTGGTATATGATAAATTCGGGACTTGAATATGTAGTAGAAGGTGTGAACATGGATTATATTTCGGCTAAGCAAGCTGCTGATAAATGGCAGATAACAAGACGTAGAGTTCAGGTTTTATGTGAGCAAAACAGAATACCTGGTGTTTTCAAAGTGGGTAATACATGGGCTATACCAACGGATGCTGAGAAGCCTGATGATAAAAGACAAAATAATGTTCCACCCCAGAAAAAATTGAGCTGTGAATAATATTCATATGATTTTGGGTGCACATACAAGCTGCCAATGTGATTTATATAATGAGTAGGAGCAATTAGCTTATGGAATATAGTGCAGGAATGGTTTCAAAGTCCTTTTGGTATCTTGAAACAAAAAAGACCGCAAAATACATGCTCGCCGCACTTGATAAAAGTGATATAAAAAAAGTAGTCATTACGGAAAATATCTACCAGACTCCGACTGAATGTCGAGCAAATCAAATTTTCAATGTAGTATACAAGCGACTGAGCAACTTGGATGAATTTTTATTAACGACTGTGGTTAATGCTGATGTTGCTACATCTAAAATACTGGTTCTATTTTCCATAATGAGGACTGAGCGTCTGTTTTTTGAATTCATGTATGAAGTATTTAGGGAGAAACTTATATTGGGCGATTATATATTAAAAGACAGAAATGTTACTATTTTTTTTGACCATAAAAAAGTGCAGAGTGAGGTTGTAGCCAATTGGACAGAGGCTACCCTTGAGCGATTAAAGCAATGTTATACAAGACTCTTATATGAGGCGGGACTTACTGCAAGCAGTTCGGGGGACAGGCACATTACGCCTGCAAACTTAGGTTATAAAATAGTGAGTCATATGCAGCAAAATGATATGTCAGCATACCTTTATGCTGTTATGGGGGATTTTTAAAATGAATATAATTGATGAACGATTAAATAAAATTGAAGAAAAGATTAGCGAACAATATTTTCGAGAAAATAAAGGACTTGGTAATGAAGTTGGATATTATATTTTCGACTATCATGCTAAAGATGAGCTACATGTAAGAACCCATATTGAGTATTTGAAAAATAAAATCAACAAAGGAAACTTGGAATTTAAAATCGTTGAGTTTGATTTGTACAATATGATCATTGATATCTTAAAAGAGCGTGGCTATTTGGAGAAGTGTTTTGAATTTGAAGAGAAGAAGGGTATAGACCATACCTTTGAAGCAATCATCAAGATGCTTCGACTGACAGGGAAAAATAATTTGTTAGTCAATCACATCATGGAAAATACAGATAAGAATACGGTTGTGTTTATCACAGGCGTCGGGAAATGTTATCCGATTGTACGTTCGCACAATGTACTCAATAATCTGCACCAGATACTCGATACCGTTCCTGTTGTGCTATTTTTTCCTGGTGAATATTCAGGGCAGGATTTACAACTCTTTGGCACAATTAAAGATGATAACTACTATAGAGCTTTTAGATTAGTTTGATGATGATGGAGGAATGAGAATGCGAATAGGAGATATGTTTGAAAGAGACATCAATCGTGATATTAAAGGGGTTATCAAGGTTGGACAAGATGATGGGGAGAATATTGTCCAAGAGCTTGATGAATATGTAGTAACCAAGGAATTAACGAAACATTTCCGAGAGTTCTTCGCCAGTTATAAGAGGGGAATTAACGGAAATACCGATAAAATGGGAGTATGGATTTCTGGTTTCTTCGGTAGCGGTAAATCTCACTTTTTGAAGATTATTTCTTATTTACTGGCTAATAAAGAGGTGAACGGTAAAAAAGCTATCGAGTTTTTTACCGATGGCAAAAAACTCTCCGATAGCATGGTAATTGCCGATATAAATCTTGCTGGAAACACTTCTAGTGATGTAATACTATTTAATATTGATTCTAAGAGCGCCGCAGATGCAAAGTCCAATAAAGATGCTATTGTGGAAGTATTCATGAAAGTCTTTAATGAAATGCAAGGCTATTGTGGTTCGATACCATTTTTGGCTGATCTTGAAAGAAAGCTAACTGATGATGGTTTATATAGCACCTTTAAAGAAAAATATACAGAAGTTTCCGGTAGTGATTGGGTAGAGACTCGCGAAGATTTATATTTTATTCAAGATGACTTGGTTACCGTCCTCGCTGAAATTGGTGTGATGAGTGAGGCAGCAGCGCGATTATGGTGTGAGAAAGCCAATGAAACATACTCAATTAGTATCGAGAAATTTGCTGATTTGGTTAGAAAATATTGTGAAAAGAAGAGTAAGAATCATCATGTCATATTCTTAGTGGATGAAATTGGCCAATATATCGGTGATGATTCCCGGTTGATGTTAAACCTGCAAACCGTTACAGAAGATTTGGGAACCATGTGTGGTGGTAAGGCATGGATTATTGTAACGAGTCAGCAAGATATCGATGCGATTACTCCTAGAGTGAAGGGAAATGATTTTTCAAAGATTCAAGGCCGCTTTGATACACGACTGTCTCTTTCCGGTGCGAATGTGGATGAAGTCATTCGTAAAAGAATACTTGCTAAAACGGAAACAGCGAATGAAACATTGCGTCTGCTCTATGATCAGAAGGAGTCTATACTGAAAAATCTTATCACCTTTACCGATGCTGCAGAAAAGAAATTGTACCAAGGTAGGAATGATTTTGCGGCGGTATATCCTTTCGTGCCTTATCAGTTTCAGTTAGTTGGACAAGTTCTAACTTCAATCAGAATGCATGGAGCATCCGGTAAGCATCTTTCGGAGGGCGAACGCTCGATGCTAGCGCTTTTTAAAGAATCCGCAGTAGCTCTCATGCATCAAGAAGATGGTGTACTTGTGCCGTTCAATAAATTCTACAATGCACTTCATAAGTTTGTTGATCATACCCATAGCACAGTCATAACCCAAGCCAGTGACAATCAAAAATTGCAGGAAGTGGATGTAGAACTTTTAAAAGTTCTGTTTATGATTAAGTATGTTAAAGAAGTAAAAGCTAATGTTGATAATCTTACGACTCTCATGGTCGACCATATTGATACTGATCGGATTGAACTCAAAAAAAGAGTGGAAGATTCATTAAGGCGTCTTATCAGTCAGACATTAGTACAAAAAAACGGCGAAATATATCTATTCCTGACCAATGAAGAACAGGATATCAATCGGTTAATTTCACAAGAAAATGTTGAGATGGGCGAAATAATTAGTGAAGCGTCAACTGTTATCTTTGAAGAAATCTTTCAAGATAAGAAATACCGTTACAGTGCTCGGTATAATTTTGCATTTAATCAAGTTGTGGATGATCGCTATTTTAAGAACAACCAATCCAATGATATTGGTATAAAAATCATTACTCCTTATAACGAACAGGAATATGTGGATTCCATGCTTCGCATGGTGTCAATGCAAGAAAATAATATCATTATCTTATTGCCACCCGATACCACTTTTCTAGATGAGATTACAGAAAGTTTAAAGATAAACAAGTTTATTACTAAACAAGGGGTAGGTCTTCCAAAAAGTTTTGAAAGCATAAAGCGGGCTAAACAAGATGAGCTGAATGAGAAGAAAACGCGAATTAAAATATTTATCGAAGAATCCTTAAAGAATGCTGATATCTATGTGAATGGTGATAAAGCAAACATCGGTTCTAAAGATCCAGGAAATCGGATCAATGAAGCATTAGGTAAATTAGTAAGCTCTAGGTACAATAAACTATCCTACATGGAGACAGCACCGGTGTTATCTGATATCGATGCCATATTTAAGGCAACAAATAAAATTGCCCTGATGAACAGTGATGATAAATTTGCGAATCCATTGGCATTATCTGATGTGTTACAGTTTATTGAGCTTAACACCATAAGGCATACGAAAACATCATTAAAAGTCGTATTGGAGCGCTTTAAAAAAGCCCCTTATGGTTTTGTTGATGAAGATATTCAATGGTTAGTGGCGATCTTGTTTAAACAAGGGAAAGTCGGTTTTATTGTGAATAGCCAAAACATCTCACTGTTGGATACTAATTCGGCTGATATTATCAGATACATAACCAAACGCGAGTATATAGAAAAGCTACTGATCGAAAAACGAGAAAAAGCAACAGATAGGCAAATAAAATCAGTGAAAGAAATTATCAAAGATTTATTTGGCATTGCCACGGTCAGTGAGGAAGATGATGCGTTGATCGCAAGTTTTATGAGTCGTGGGAACAATAAATTGGTTGAGATCGAGAAGATTCTTTTTGAATATAAGTTAGAAACAAGATATCCGGGTAAAAATATACTGGTTAAGACCAAAGAACTTCTACAGCAGGCAGTGCAAACAACTGAACCGATGGAATTTTTCCGGTTCGTAGATGGAAAAAAAGATCATTTTCTTGATCTTGCAGAAGACATTGTTCCGGTATTGGCTTTCTTTGCTGGAGAACAGAAAAATATTTTTGCAAAAGCTTGGAAGTACATTGATATTTTTGATCATAGTAAAACCTATGTGGTGGATAAAGAACTGATTGAAAGTATAGATAAAATAAAGACTATCGCCACAAAACAGAATCCATATGCTGAGATTCACAAGCTCCCTTCATTGCTTGAAGAATTTTCAGAAAAACATATGGCCCTGCTCGAAAAAGAGGCTGAGCCTATTCGCGAGGATGTAGAAAATGATAAATTAAAAGTATGCGAAGCCTTAGCGGATAAAGAATATGGTGATCAGTTTAAAGGAAAATTTATTGGGCTCTTTAGTGAACTGCATAATAAACTAGAAAAATCAAATGAAGTTGCCACCGTGAAGAATATTCGCTATGAGAGTGATGCATTAAAAACTCGTTGTCTTAATGAACTTGCGCAGTACGATACGAAGCTTATAGAAGCAAAATTTATAGAAATAAAACGCCAAGAGAAAATCACTGGCAGAGCGACTCCAGTGACACCAGAACCTGTATCTATCAAAACGAAAAAAGCGGTAAGTTTACTGCAAGTGACAGCAGGCCAAAAAGTAACAATCGAAAAAGAGGAAGATATTGATCTATTTCTAAAAACGCTCAAAAGCAGATTGATGCGTGAACTTGATAAAGATACCATAATAACACTATCATTATAAAATATTGAAATAGGGAGAAATCCATGAATAAAACAGCGATTAAAAACTTTGCCATCGCAGCAAGAAAAAAACTAATCAGCGAGATTATCTATAAGGCCGGTCTTGTTGGGATTACCAAAGACGGAATTGCCGATCCAGTGCATAAATCGAATGGAATAGAAATGTATGATATTGGTACAAATGAACCATATTCAATCAAGGATGATGAAATAAAGCAGCGCAAGAGTCTTGTTTCAAGAGTAATGGCGAAGGGATTTGGCCAAGTGATCGAGGAAGTTGCTTATACTTGGTTTAATCGGATTATCGCTGTTCGTTTTATGGAGATTAATGATTACCTTCCTTCGCGTGTTCGTGTTCTATCCAGTGAAATTAAGGGTAAGGCAGAGCCGGATATTGTGACTCAAGCTCCTAATGTGGATTTAGAGTTTTATCTGGATGAGATAGATACCATATTGCAGCTCAAACACGATAACAGATTAGATGAGTTGTTTCGGATGCTCTTTATCAGGCAATGTAATGAATTAAATCAATTTTTACCGGAACTATTTGAAAGGACAGCAGATTATACTGAATTGCTACTCAGTATATCTTTTACTAATGAGGATAGTATTATTAGGGAATTGGTAAATAACATTGATGAAGAGGACTTCAAGGAACAAGTGGAAATCATCGGCTGGATGTATCAGTATTATAATACTGAATTAAAAGACGATACGTTTGCCAAACTGAAAGCCAATGTGAAGATTACGAAGGAACGTATACCAGCTGCGACCCAACTTTTTACACCTGATTGGATTGTGCGGTATATGGTGGAAAACTCTTTGGGTAGATTGTGGCTAGAGGGACACCCGGACGTTGATATTAAAACCAATTGGCAATACTATCTTGATGAGGCTGAGCAAGAGCCCGATGTACAAGTGCAGCTTGAACAGTTGAGAGAAGATAGAAAAAAGCTAAAGCCAGAAGACATAAGGGTGATTGATCCCTGTATGGGTAGTGGGCATATTCTTGTTTATGCCTTTGATGTGCTTATGGATATATACAAGTCGAGTTGCTATGATGAACGTGAGGCTGTAAAACTAATATTGCAATATAATTTGTACGGTCTTGATATTGATAACAGAGCTTATCAGCTCGCTTACTTTGCGATCATGATGAAAGCACGGGGATATTCAAGACGTATTTTAAGTGAGGGTATTACGCCACAGATTTGCGCAATTCAGGAGAGTCGCGGTATATCAGAAGAACTGATTGCATTTGTGGCAAATAACGATGAAACCTTAAGAGATGTATTGCAATACATTGTTGAGGTCTTTAAAGAGGCTAAGGAATATGGAAGCATAATTAATGTAGAATGTAGTATTGAGCAGATAGAATTGTTGCTTAATAGGATTGAAGATATAAAGAACGCTGATTATAGTAGTGACTTAATCGGTTTAATATATAAGGAAGAAACTATTAGTAATTTATATCCGATTATTAAACAAGCAGAAATAATGGTACGGAAGTATGAGGTGGTTGTGACTAATCCGCCATATATGGGCAATAAAGGTATGACGGTAAAGTTAACTGAATATGTAAAACAAAATTTCCCTGATAGTAAAGCCGACATGTTTTCAATATTTATTGAAAAAAGCAGAGAGTATAACAAGGTTAGTGGATATTATGCTTTGATTACTCAACCATCAATCCTCTTCTTAAGTACTTTTGAAAAATTGCGTAACAAACTGATTTTAGAGCAAACAATATCGAGTTTACTTCACATGGGTAGAGGTATATTTGGTATTGATTTTGGCTCAACAGCTTTTATTTTGATGAACCACAGTGTTGGAGGCTATAAGGGATGCTATTTCAGATTGCATGAGAAAACATTTAAATATATAAATCCAGAAGACATTGAAAGGCTTTTTTTAAGTGCAAGAGATAATCATGAGTATAAGTTTAACTTCTCGACATATATTGCGTGTGAAGATAGTTATGAAAATTCGCAAGAAGAGACTACTAACAAGGATATGAAAATTTATTATGAGAGTTATCAAGAGATTTTACATAAAATACCTGGTATGCCGATTGCTTATTGGGTGAGTCAAAGTATTATTAATGCTTTTTCAAGTAGTCAGAGTATTGGTAGTGTAGTACAAGCTAAAAAAGGCTTGACTACAGCTGATAATGATAAATTTCTGAAAATGTGGTATGAAGTTAAAAATGGATGTATTGAATTATATGCTCATGACTGTATTGAAGCGTCTAACAGTAAAAAGAAATGGTTTCCACACAATAAGGGTGGTGGCTATCGGAAATGGTATGGAAATAATGATTATATTATAAACTGGTTAAACGATGGTGTTGAAATTAAAAATTTTCATAAAGCAGTGATAAGAAACAGTAGTTTCTATTTTAGAGAATGTTGCACATGGTCGGATGTGAGTTCGTCAAATATAGCATTTAGATTCAAGAAAATAGGTTCTATATCGAATGCTTCTGGACCTAGTATTTTTGGAATGAGTGAAGATATATTGTACGTTTTAGCATTTGGTAATAGTATAGTAGCAAGAAATATAGTTGGGCTTATTGCACCAACTATTCATTTTGAAGTTGGACAAATTTCATCATTGCCATTAAAAATTGCTAAAGAAGAGCTTAAAGAGCATATCTTAGATTTGACTAATAATAGTATTAGTATTTCAAAAAATGATTGGGATACTTTTGAAACCTCATGGGATTTTAAGCGACATCCATTTTTAAAACACTACACCTTAGAAGATAGAAAAATGAGGATTAAGGATGTTTTTAACATCTGGCAAACAGAATCACAAGAAGCATTCACTCAACTTAAAGCCAACGAAGAAGAATTAAACAGCATTTTTATAGAAATATACGGATTAGAAGGAGAGTTAACGCCCGAGGTTGAAGAAAAAGATGTAACTATAAGGCGTGCTGATTTAGAACGTGATATAAAAAGTTTTATCTCCTACGCTATCGGCTGCATATTCGGTCGGTACAGTCTGGATGTAGATGGTCTCACCTATGCTGGCGGCGATTGGGATATCAGTAAATATAAGACTATTATTCCCACTGCCGATAACATAGTTTCTATAACAGATGAAGAATATTTTGAAGACGATATTGTTTGCCGATTCGTTGAGTTTGTAAAAGTTTCATTCGGGGCGGAAACGGTGGAAGAAAATCTCGACTTTATCGCCAAGGCTCTCGGCAACAAGGGTAACACTTCCCGTGAAATTATCCGCAATTATTTTATCAAGGATTTCTATAAAGACCATGTTAAAATCTATCAGAAAAAACCAATCTACTGGCTCTTCGACAGCGGCAAAGAAAATGGTTTCAAAGCTCTGATCTATATGCACCGCTACGATCAGGATACCGTAGGCAAAGTCAGAGCCAACTATTTACACCGTACGCAGAAAGCCATTGAGAACTCCATTTCAAGGGCCGATATGATTATGGATAGTGCTGCAAATCCCGCACAAAAGGCCAAAGCAGTGAAGGACAAGGAGAAACTTGTTAAGCAGCTAGCCGAAACTAGAATCTACGATGCTGCGATTGGACATATTGCCAACCAGCGCATCGCAATAGACCTTGATGATGGTGTGACGGTGAATTATGCTAAATTCCAAGGCGTAGAAATTAGTAGTGAAGGTAAAAAGACTAGTAAGATTAATTTATTGGGAAAGATATAACATATGCTACTTATAGTAAGAGAGCAGTAAAGAGGAGTGTTGTTTGTGGCACGACATATTTCAGATTTAAATATTCAGACGTTTAGGGGAATAAAAGATTTAGAGTTGAAAAACTTAGGCGATATTAATATTATTGTAGGGGCTAATAATTGTGGTAAAACTAGTGCGCTAGAAGCGATAATGTTACTTAGTAGACCAGGTGATTTCTCTAATGTGGTAAGTATTGCTAGGCTACGTGAAGCCAGTAGGAATTCTCCCCGTATGAGTGTATCGTTTTATGATTCTTTTTTATATTTATTTAATAGATTAAATGAGGAACTGGTAATATCTATTTCTGGAATTATCAATGAAAAATATATTTCGTCTAAAACCACAGGCCGAGTAGAAAAAATGCTGATTGATGCAAATGAAATAATAAAGCGATATCAGACAGGGAAACAGCGTCTAAATGAGGAAGCTATTAATGAAAGCGAAGAGGTTGACAGTTTTGTCGGAGAAATACAGTTTGAAAATGGTGAGATAAGCCTAATACCTAATTTAACCACAGTTGTTTTTAATAAATATGAAAGAGTTATGCCAATTGAAATACGTAAAGCTTTCCTTAATATGACGTTTATTTCGGCAATAGATCATATTGTGAAAAATATATTTAGAAACATTGTTAAGAATAAAAAATTTAGAAGTCAGGTTGTAGAAATTCTCCGGATTTTTGATCCTAATATAGAAGATCTGAGAATTATTGTAGATGATCATGGAAGAATAACGCAAGTGATTGAAGATTTACTGTTAGGTGATATGCCGTTATCGAGTTACGGTGATGGTATAAAAAAAGTGATTGCTCTGGCTAGCGGCATTGTAGAAGCAAAAGATGGAGTGTTGTTAATTGATGAAATTGAAACATCTATTCACACGTCTGCTTTGAAAAATGTATTTGCATGGCTTATTTATGCATGCAAGGAATTTAATGTTCAATTATTTTTAACTACCCATAGCTTAGAGACAGTAGATGCTATGCTTAATTGCATTGGAAATGATAGGAACGATGACTTGATACGGGTCATTACGTTAGTAAAAAAAGAAAATAAAACAGTAGCAAGAGTTCTTACTGGCGAAAAGGCTTTGCAGGTTAGAGATGAGTACGATATGGAGCTACGATCATGAAAAGTGTGATTATTTGTGAGGGGAATACCGATTTGCTTCTTATTCAGTATTTCCTTGAAAAAGTGTATAGCTGGGAATACATTGAAGAAAAGAAACGTAAGGAGTATGACCCAGGGATCATCAATAAGATAAAAGCTGGCGGGAATGTAAAATGGCTCAAACATCCAGATGGAAATATTTTATGTATTTTACCTGCCGGAGGAGTTACGCGAATTCCTGAGATGTTGACTAAAATATTGGATTTAAACAAGCTAGGTACAGTCAAACAATTTGATAGAATTGCGATTATTACTGATCGGGATGAAGCAAATACACAGCAAGATTTTATAGTCACACTAGAACGGAAATTTACAGAGTTTGCTGTAAGTTTTTCCAGCGACATTGCACATAATGAGTGGAATAGTGCATCGTACATAAATGATATACAGGATAAAGGTAATATTGAATGTTTGCTGTTGATTATTCTTTTTGAAGATACTGGTGCGATTGAAACGTTTCTATTGGATGCATTGAGTAAAAAATCTGAGATCGATGACGCACTGCAGATTGATAAATGCGTTATTGAACAATGTAGGCAGTTTGTGAATACAATTGACTGTAAAGATAAATATTTAAGACGACGGCGAGAACAAACCAAAGCAAAATTTGATACAGTTTTTGCAGTCATGTCACCTATGGATGCATTTTCCGAGAGACGTACACTGCTAAGGTCTATACCATGGGAGCAATATGAGAGCATTCAAAATGGCTTTAGAAAGTTAAGCAAACTTTCAGCAGAATAGCAGGAAATAGGTGATGAAATGGACTTAAAAAGCGTACAAGAAAAACTAACTAAAGAATTTAAAGGCACGGAGCGTAAACTTGTATTCTGGTATGATGATAATGCCGAATTTGCGGATGAAGTGGACTCGATCATATTTGACAATGCAAAAGTGTATAAGCTTACTCAGGATAATTGGTTCTATACTAAATATTATTTGGAAACCGTGGACAAGACAAATAATTATCTTGTGTATGCACCGTTTGCAAGACCGATGGACAGAGATAACCATCTTGCGGATATGGTATATTACTCAAAGATTTTTTACGCTGATAAAGTTTCTTTACTGATGCTCGATTTAAAGATACCTGACCGATTTAAAGAAAGCTTAAATAAATACCCTAAGTTTTTTAAATATAATAAGTACATAGATCCTTTTGCTGTGCTGGGCATAGAGAATTATAATGAAGAAGCTATTGATATTGGGGTACTTAGTGTACTCTGCGGCATAAAAACGCCAAATATTGATGAAATATTGCGGGCCTTACTTGTCGGTGGTGAATTTGAAAATAATAAATACATGATTGTTTTCGAGAAGATGGGTATCCTCCCTGCCTTTTGGCAACTTATTCAAAAATATTATGGATACAGTGAGGAAAAGCCCACTCTTGAGAAAGTGATCATTACGTTGCTGATTACGTATACCGCCTATGCTTTTACTGGCGACCTTCCCAAGGCTTGGGGTTATTTTATTTCGGGCAAGAAGAATGATGTGGTTGTCTTTATGAGCAATTTTATGAATAATATGTTATATAAAGATCAATATGTTCAATTGGCTGAAAAAATTGGTAGCAAAATAAAAGTCAAAGAATATATGGCTCAAAGTGATATTAGCGGTTTCTTGAGTTGTGATACATTTCCTGTTTTTGATGAGTTGATTATTGGTAAGCTTTTAATAATGCTTGGCAATGAGTGTATCGATAGACAAGGCTTGATTCCTGAGATTACAAGTATTGTCGATGGAAGACTAAAGAAATACTTTGCGCCAATTTTTTTTGATGAATATAAATGCATTCAGGCAGCTTCCAGGCTTGTTGATTTACTAGAGGTGCCAAAAGTAAGCGAGGATATAGTTGAGCAATATGTAAAGAAGTTGTATCGCATAGATACTGCTTACCGAAAATTCACCTACTACTTTGATAAACTTGGGGCTAATGACAGTTTTCATGCACTTAGGCAAATGATAGAAAATATATATACCAATGGATTTTTAGCGAAAGTATCTATGTTATGGGCTGATAAGCTAGCAGCTTACCACTCAGTTGCGGAAATACCGTATGCTAAGCAGTCAGATTTTTATCCTATATATGTAAGATCGGCTATCAAAAAGGAATGCACTGTTGTTATTATTTCCGATGCGCTCAGATATGAATGTGCAGTTGAACTCACTGAGCTATTGAATGATGGTGTACAGTATACGGCTGAAATTGACTATATGATTTCTAGTATACCATCCTATACGAAACTGGGAATGGCGACTCTTTTACCTCATGAGCAAATTACCTTTAATGAAAATTATGATGTATTGGTGGACGGTCAGCCATCCATATCTACTGAACAAAGAGGGAAAATACTGGAAAAACAAAATCCTATGGCAGTGGCTTGTTTGTATAGTGATATGATTTCCTTTGGGAGAGAGGATTTGCGAAAGTTTTTAAGCGGTAAGGAACTCATCTATATCTATCATGATCAGATTGATGCTCGTGGCGATAATAGTTCTACGGAAAATGAAGTATTTGCAGCTTGCGAAGAAACCTTTGGCGAGATCATAAAACTGGTCAAAAAAATTCTGGTAGACAGGTCGATTACTAATTATATTATTACCGCTGATCATGGTTTTATTTATAAACGCGACAAGCTTGATGAAAGCGATAAAGTGAAGCTGCCCCAATATAGCAATGCCTATCAAAATAAACGTTTTATTATCGCAAACGAAAAAAGTCATGTGGATGGTACTTTGAATCTTTCCCTAGGTTGTATTGGCAAAGAAAGTCAAGAGTTGTATGTCACAGTGCCACGCGGTTGCGATATCTTTAAGATTGGCGGTGGTGGTCAAAACTATGTGCACGGTGGTATTTCACTACAAGAGCTGATTGTACCTGTGATTAAGCTCAAAACTGCCCGCTATAAAAAAGAAACTGACTATGTTGAAGTGGTGGTGATTTCCCTGAGCCGGAAAATTACCAACTTGATCACGTTTATTGACTTTATGCAACATGATAATGTTAGCGATATCTTATTACCAGTTGTCATGAAGATTTATTTCATCAATGATGCGGGTGAAAAAATTTCCAATGAAAATTTAATTTATGCTGATAAACGGAATGCACCTCCAGATAAGCGTATGTTTAAAGAAAAATTTACTTTCCGCAATGGGAAATACGCAAAAAGTGAAAAGTATTACCTGGTTATGGTCGATGATAAAACAGATGTTGAACTTAGCCGATATGAGTTTACGATTGACATTACTTTTTCGGATGACTTTGGTTTTGGTGTGTAGGGAGGGATTTACATGCTGGATAGCAATTTGAATGATAAACTAAATGACTGTTTTGGCGGTAAGATCGTTCGGAAAGACCTTACCAAGAAGATTAAAGAAGGCGCGAATGTGCCAGTGTATGTTCTTGAATATTTGCTAGGGATGTATTGTGGAAGTATGGATGAAGCAACCATCGAGTAGGGTGTTTTAAATGTCAAAAAGATTCTAGCCGACAATTTTGTACGCCCTGATGAGGCGCAAAAGATTATCTCAAAGCTTAGGGAAAAAGGTAGTTATACCGTTATCGATAAGGTAGCGGTCAAACTAAATTACAAATGTGATGTTTATGAGGCTGAGTTTTCTAATCTTGGTATCAGAAATATTCCAGTATCAGAGAAGTATCCCTCAGACTTTGAACGGTTGTTATGTGGCGGTATTTGGTGTATTGTCCAGCTTGAGTATTTCTATGATGAGGCAAATACAAGCGGGTGTCCATTTATTATCAATAAGCTCACGCCCATTCAAATGCCAAATCTTGATTTAAACGAGGTCATCAGTGGTAGAGAACAATTTACGAAAGATGAGTGGATTGACGTGCTTCTACGTTCTGTAGGTATGGAGCCATCAAAATTCTCTGACAGAGTGAAGTGGTTGCTGCTCGCCAGGATGATACCACTGGTTGAAAATAATTTTAATTTATGTGAGCTAGGACCACGTGGTACTGGCAAATCCCATGTTTATAAAGAAATATCGCCAAACAGCATATTGATATCTGGTGGTCAGACAACCGTCGCCAATCTGTTTTATAATATGTCCAATAAAAGTGTTGGGCTTGTTGGTATGTGGGATTGCGTTGCCTTTGATGAAGTGGCCGGTATTACCTTCAAGGATAAAGATGGTATACAGATCATGAAGGATTATATGGCCTCCGGTTCTTTTGCTCGGGGTAAAGAAGAAAAGAATGCTTCTGCATCGATGGTATTTGTAGGCAATATAAATCAAAGTGTTGATGTCATGTTAAAAACATCTCATTTATTTGATCCCTTTCCTGAGGCAATGGCCAGTGATAGTGCCTTTTTTGACAGAATGCATTGTTATATTCCCGGCTGGGAAATACCAAAATACAGGCCCGAATTTTTTACTGATGATTATGGTTTTATTACTGATTATTTAGCTGAGTTTATGCGTGAACTACGCAAGACTTCCTATGCCGATCTATTTGAAAAACATTTCAAACTTGGTAATAACCTCAATCAGCGTGATGTGATTGCTGTTCGAAAAATGGTCTCTGGCCTCATAAAGCTAATTTATCCAAATGCTAAGTGTGACAAGGCAGAGATTGAAGAAATCCTACGTTTTGCTCTTGAAAGTCGCAGACGTGTGAAAGAACAGCTCAAGAAAATTGGTGGTATGGAATTTTATGATGTGAATTTTTCGTACATCGATACGGAAAGTTTTGCAGAAGAATTTGTGCCCGTCCCTGAACAGGGCGGCGGTAAGCTAATACCAGAAGGACTACACAAACCCGGACAAATATATACCGTCAGCCGCGGGAAATCAGCTATGATTGGCGTTTTTAAGCTTGAAACGGAAATGGTGACTGGTTCAGGTAAATTTGAGCGTACTGGTGTAGGTACCGCCCGGGAGGCCAAAGAATCCATTGATACAGCATATCGTTATTTAAAGGCTAATAGTAAAAATATAAGTAGCACGATTAGCACAGCAACAAAAGACTATCTTATGCATATCCAAGACTTAAATGGTATTGGTATGACAGATCAATTAGCATTAACATCTTTTGTGGCCCTATGTTCAGCTGCTATGAATAAACCAGTACTCAGTAGCCTTGCTATATTAGGAAATTTGAGCATAGGGGGCAGCATTATTAAAGTCGAGGAACTTGCCAATGTGCTACAGGTGTGCCTTGATAGTGGTGCGAAGAAAGTATTGTTGCCGATTACATCAACGATTGATATGGCAACAGTACCTCCTGAGCTTATGGGAAAATTCCATCTAATATTTTATCAATCACCGGAGGATGCTGTGTTTAAGGCGTTGGGGGTTGAGTGATGAATGGTTAGTCAGTGAGGATAAGAAGAAGCAGAAAGTAAGTAGAGTGAGTAAAATATAGCGAGGCCGTTGATAGGGTATGATAATACCTCGTCAGCGGTCTCTTAGCTTAATCACAAGTTGCTAAGTTATTATGAAATTAAAAAAGCCTCGTACCCAATATAATATTCATTTGTACAGATAACTTAAAAAATGTAAAATTTGCAGGATTATTGCAGGAATTATTGGATTTTTAGGAGAAGTGGTAAAATAATGTATAATAGGAATCAACAGCTAGTAAGAAAAGTACAGGGGTGGAAGATAATATTCGTCATAATATTATTATGGAGGAGAAAGCATGAGCAATTTTTTTGAATTTGGAAATGCACAATCTGAAATACTTAAAAACCAAACAAATGTACGGAACAATTCGTTGTCTAAGTTTGCAACAAAGGATATGGCGTTTATTAGAAAGTATAAAAGTAGGACATCTGAGGACTTTTGTAGATCTAGTTTTGCTATTGATGTTGATAAAATATTACATAATTTATTTTACAATCGCTACACAGATAAGACACAAGTTTTTTCTTTTTATATGAATGATGATATTACACGCAGAAGTTTGCATGTTCAACTGGTATCTCGTATTGCGAGAACTATTGGACAAGCATTAAATTTGAATTTAGATTTAATTGAGGCCATCGCGATAGGTCATGATATGGGACACACACCCTTTGGGCATAGGGGAGAAGAATTTTTAAATATAAAGTATAACGAAAAAACAAATCGATATTTTAATCATAATGTTCATAGTGTGCGAGTATTGCAAACTATTACAAACAGTAATTTGACACTCCAGACTTTGGATGGAATACTTTGTCATAATGGAGAAAAAGCCTTTGCACATTATCAGCCTAATCCAGTATACGATTTTGATGAATTTGATAAAAAAATAGAAAATTGCTATACGAATAAAAATGCAATCTCCGAATTGAAACCATGTACACTTGAAGGATGCGTAGTTAGAATTAGTGATATGATTGCATATGTTGGTAAAGATAGACAAGATGCAGGGAAAACTAAAAAGCATAGAGTAAGTGATTTTTCGCATAGTGGAATATTAGGAACCAGTAACGGAGAAATTATTGGAAATATGATTACGAATGTTGTTAAAAATAGCTTAGAGGAAAACTTTCTTAAAATTGATGATAAGGTTTACGAAGATTTCGTCGCATTAAAGGATGAAAATTTTAAAATTATTTATCACGATCCGGAAATTAGTGAGGCATATGATGGGTTTATAAAGCCCATGATGTTCAATATATATGAAAGGTTGCTTAGTGATATAAATGAAAAAAATTATGATTCTCCGATATTTAAACATCATGTAAACTACTCGATATTATATAATTTTTATCGACATAAAGATTTTAAATATTTGCAAATTGAGCCGAATGAAGTTGTCGTAGATTATATAGCTAGTATGACCGATGATTACTTTATTGATTTACATAATTTTTTATTTCCAGAGAGTAATTTGAAAATAGAATATAAATCTTATTTTTATGAGAAGTAACAGTTATTGCAGTAAGGGTAAAAAAATCTAAAATCTTATAGGAATTTGATGTAGTTAGTACCATTTCCAGTAATTGAGTATGGTCCAGAGTATTAAGAAGATGAATGAAGAGTGTTAAGACATCTTTAGTCGCTTCTGTTTAATATCGTTTGAAAAAGTTAGGTATGGTGGTACTAGAAGGATAAGATCGTGCTCCAAAGTGGCTTTCGGTATGTGAGGTGTGAAGAGTTAATTACGCTAACGAATAGCGTATTGGGTGTAAGTGTTAGTTGAATGAATCTTATGGACAGGGGTTGTTAGATAGTATATGTACTGAATTATTACTATATATATTAAATGCTAAAAATCAAAGATAGACAAAAAAATAGTCTGCCTCAAAACGTAGGCAGACTGTTTCTTAGTTGTTGTAATACAACAACTGTACAACAACGGGAACGGAAAGATGTGTGACGATTTGTAAATGGTGGTGAAGATCCAATAAAATCAGTGGTTTTACGGTTTATCGTGAAACCTAGAATGCCAAAAAATGCGAATGGCATGCAAGAGGTCAGCGATCCGATCCCGCTTACCTCCGAAAATGATAATCTACAGATTAATTTCTGTAGTTTTTTGTTATATAAGAGGATATAAGTTTTTGAGTTTATCGGTATGAAAGGCTTTTCTCTATTGCTCGTAGCATATTTGGGACTTATTTAATTATTTGAAAAGGGGTTTTGTGGTAATATGTTGAATTGTAGTGATAATAATCAAATTGGAGGAGAAGATTCTGAATAAATTTAGTAAACTAAAGTGGAATATATTGGTGGCTATTTTTGTAATATGGATAATCTGTACGATAATATATGTTAGTTGTTTTTTAATAATTCCAGATGGCGCATCAAAAACATATGAAGAAGCAAGGCTATGGTTCTTATCGATTTCGGCGTTTGGTGTAATATTTTCTAGCTTATTAAGTTCTTTCAATTCGCTTGAATCTAGTTTAACTACCCAAGAAAAGCTCAATTTTGATCGAGTTGGAAATTCAATGAAATATGTAGAACGATGGGATTCTCCTTCTTTAATGGAAGCACGTGATATGACTCGTTCTTTAAAGAAATTAAAACACAAGCTTTCACCAGAAGAATTTTGCAAAATGATTTGCGGTTCTGATACTGATGAAGGTGATGATGAAAAGCAATTAAAATTGCAACGCTCTGTTCTTACTATGTTCAATTTTTTCGAAGGAATATATTTTTCAATAGAAAAAGATATAGTTGATGCTGATTTGCTGAAAGATTCATTTGGTACTGTTTATTGTGATATTTTTGATAGATTTACTCCTTATTTAGAAAGTATTATAAAGCCTCAGAATCAGAAGCTTTATGAGAACCTTAAAAAATTAAGAAATATGTGGGAATATGATGCATATACTGCGAAAAAATAAATAGGGTGAAAATGCTAACAAAATTTCTAACAGATATTCTTGCTCAATGAGGAACAAGGATAAATTTAACAATGTTGTATTATTGTCATCTCAGGACACAGCGGTTTGGCGATTTGTGACTAAATCAACCAACTTCAAAGGTTTGGAGTGTTTTACAGTGCAGGTATTTGAGCGGAACAGACAAATGGCAAAAGCTCTGTATCAATATTATTCTCGCCAGGAGCATCCTTTTGATAATTATAAAAGATATATGGAAAACAACGGTGCTAGATTACCGAGTTTTATTGTATATGAAAAGATGTGGATCGAGAATTATGCTCGTTTTGTAAATCGCTATGTTGAATATTATGAAGAAGTTGACCAGCATGGTTCAGATGGATGTGAAGGCGAAATATGCAGAGTAGTAGCAAAGGATACTGGAACTTGTTTAAGTTGTCTATTTTCAAGAAGTGATAAAAATAAAATAGATTACTTTATACGCATCTGCAATCTAGGACATACACTTAACGATGTCGATTGTATGAACAAACGTGAAGAATTCTTAGGTAAAATTAAAATCAGATAGAATCTTGTCATTCTCAGAATTTGTTTTACCATATAGTTTTGCAGAGATTTTCAGATGAAAAAACTCGCGCCAATGGTGGGAGAAATTAGGCAGTGCGGCAGAGCCACTGAATGCGTCTCAATGAGGATTAAATTATTGAAAATAATCAAACCCTTTCTAATCTCCTTCTAATCTTTCTAATCATTTTAGGTCGTTTTCCATTTTTATCCTTGGACAAGAATCCAGCAAAATCAGGCTATAGCAGTCTCGATCCGACATGTCAGAGTGCCCCGGGCTAGTTGACATCGAAGAGGTCTGCGGTTCGAGTCCGCCTAACCCCACCACTTGATTTGATTAGTTCCGTGAGTATTCACGGAGCTTTTTTATTGCGTAAAAATAGGTGAAAGACAGTAAAATGTTGCTTAAATGTTGCTAATTTGTCCAAAAGAGTGTCACCGAAGCACTTTAACCAACTGAGCTATAACCACAAAAAAATAAGAAAAAAGAGACACAAGCATTATTTATACTAGATATAAAAAGACACCAAATTATATCTGGTGTCTTTCTTTGCGATATGTATATATTAAATCTATCGTAGAAATCATTTATATAGAGATTGTCTATTTTGGATAGTGAGGTTGATGAAAATTAAAACTAGGCTTCACTCGCCTCCCAAATCACGCGAATATTATTTAATTCATTTTCTACGTATTGGAGTGAAACCTTTATATCGTAAAAATTCCCTATTTTATTTAATAATGCACACGATACTTTTAACCGATTTTGATCACTAATGCTAAGCTGATGGGATCTTAGATTCATATCAAAGACTAGCTCTAACATTCCCACCGATCGGCTATTTCGAATCAATTCACAATTGATTTTCCCGTAATTTACCGGTACATTATAAACCAATATTTTAAACATCATCAATAAATATTTATGATTACCTTGGGTCTTGAACTCAGAATTTGAGACATAATTCATTACCAGACGATTGTCGCAATTTTTAGTAATCTCGCTAATTAAGCTGGAAAAAGTCCTACTATCAACTACTGTGGGTAATTGGCTCAAGTACGTTAAATAAATTTCCTCTACTATACTAACCACTTCATCTTGTTTTACTGCGTAATTCATAGACTCATCGCTGGCAAAGGCAATGTTTTTTCGCCATAAGGAAAATAGCGTCTCGCTAATTTTATATAAATTATGTAGTTCTTCTTTCTCTTGTACCTTTTTTTGTTCTACCATCCGAAATATATTTTGATATGCAAGATTTTTTTTAGCCAAATTTTCTCGTAATACATCTCTTTCCAATTGAAGGTTATAATAGTCAACAGCTTGCCTAACGACGGGAATGAGCTCCTGTTCTGTTGTCCAAGGTTTAGTGATAAATTTAAAGATCTCCCCTTGATTTATAGTTGCAAGCATTTGAGATAATTGAGTGTACCCTGATAACACTACCCGTACTGTTCTTGGATATTTTTCTTTTACAAGCTTTAACAGCGTTAAACCGTCCATAACGGGCATACGCATATCGGTTACGATAACACTAATTTCGTGTTGTTCCATAGTGGCGAGTGCTTCGGCACCACTTCCTGCAAAAAAAGATGTATAGGATTCTTCCATCACTGCTCTTCGGATGGCACTTAACACATTACTTTCATCATCAACAAACAATACTGTATTTTGAGTCATTTCGTCACTCCCCCATATTAAACAACTATCCTAACTTCTGTACAAGGTTACGGAAACTCATTACTTGTATTGAAAATTTCGACATGATCTTCAAGTATCCTTCTTCCTATTGAAAATACTTCCATATAACAGCGAATTTTTACATTACTATGCAGGAATGAGCAACATCATACCGAATTGTTAAACATATATAGTTTGTGCTGGAGGAATGTCTCATGCAGATCGAACAATGGATATACAATAGTTCAGGAATTAGGCAAACTAAGGGAACCAATGATTTAAGAAATAAAGCACAATTTGTCCTCGTCTTTGGTACAAAAGAACTGTTGTTAAATAATTGTATTTATGATGAATTACGAGACTTGTATCCAAGTGCCTACTTAATAGGCGGAACAACTTCTGGCGAAATATATAACAATATGTCCACTGAAAATACCTTATCGGCGACAGCCGTTTACATGGAAGAAACCGAAGTACGGTTTGCTTCGATTTCTATTGAAGATGACAAGTATTTTGAAGCCGCTGCTAATTTAGTCGCAAAATTTCCTATTGATGATTTAAAACATGTTTTTATTATTTCAGAAGGAATCAATATTAATGGCAGCAAACTGGTTGAAGGATTGACCAATAATCTTCCTGCTGGTGTTACTTTGTCAGGTGGTCTTGCAGGAGATGGGAATCTTTATAAAGAGACGTTTATTATTGCAAATGATTACCCTCAACAAAACTGCATTGTTGCAATTGGATTTTATGGTCAAAATGTAAGTTTTGGCTATGCTTCCATAGGTGGTTGGTCTCCTTTCGGGATTGAGCGCGTAATTACAAAGTCTAAAAATAATATTTTATATGAGCTTGATGGAAAACCCGCTCTGGACTTATATAAGGAATATCTGGGAGAGTATGCAGAAGGTCTTCCAGCTGCAGGTTTGTATTTTCCACTTATGGTACGGTCAAAAGATCATCGTCGTACTTTTGTTCGCACCATTCAGCGAGTGGATGAACTACAAAAAACTCTTATATTTTCTGGTGATGTACCAGAGGGGTACTATGCAAAGCTAATGAGAGCCAATTTGGACAATCTTATTGATGGTTCACGGCAGGCTGCGCAAATAAGCCTTGCATCCCTTGGTGTTACTAGTGCTAATCTTGCTATTTTAGTAAGCTGTGTGGGCAGAAAGTTAGTACTAAATCAAATGACAAGTGAAGAAATTGACGCTGCACGAAGTGTTTTAGGAACGGAAACCACATTTACAGGTTTTTATTCCTATGGTGAAATTTCTTCACCCAATAGGGAAACAGTATGTGAGTTGCATAACCAAACAATGACCATTACTCTAATTGCGGAGGTTTAATACGATGGATACTCTACACCGTCTTTTGAAACGACAAATGGAAAGCCACTTAAAGGGGACTGAAATAACGGATGAACTCAAAGGTTTTATTTTAGCTGTCAATGAGGCCTATATCATCCAGGATAAAGACCGATCACTACTAGAACGCAGCATCGATATTACTTCACGGGAATATAATGAAAATATGGAAAAAATACGAATGTTGCAAAGTCAACTGGTACAACAGGAAAAGATGGCGGGGATTGGACAACTATCGGCAGGGATAGCACATGAAATCAATAACCCACTTGGCTATACTCAAAGCAACTTGGATACGTTGAGGAAATATTTAGATAAGATCAAGGCTTTTCTTGAAGTACTGAAAAATTTTGAGGGCATATTGCCAACAGAGACCAATGAAGCTGTTCAAGAGCTCATCGCAAACATCCGTGCATTGAGAAAAAGAAATAAGATTGATGTCATATCTGATGATATTGAAGATATTATTGGCGAATCAATCATTGGACTTAGCAGAATAGAAAAAATTGTAAAGAGTCTCCTTGGCTTTGCCAGAACCAATGTCAGCTCAGAATTTGAGGATTACGACTTAAATAAGGGAATCAAAGACACTCTTGCCATTGCAAATAATGAAATCAAGTACTTTGCTACAGTAGTAGAAGACTTAGGGCAAATTCCTTATGTCAAAGCAGCTGGTGGTTCCATCAATCAAGTGTTACTTAACCTAATATTAAATGCCGTCCATGCCATAAAAGAGACATCCCAGCAAGGTATCCTTACCCTAAAGACCTTTGAAAAGGATGGAGCGATCTGCTTTCAAATAACAGATAATGGGGCTGGTATACCTAAAGAAAATTTTGAGCATCTATTTACACCCTTTTTCACAACCAAACCAGTTGGTATGGGAACAGGTCTTGGACTAAGTATTGCTTATGATATTATCGTACATAAACATGCAGGTCGGATTGAGGTAGAAAGTGAACTAGGAGCAGGAACTACATTTACAATAATCTTACCACTCCATAACGAAAGGTAGATGCGGCTATGAATATACTAGTAGTTGACGATGAAAAGTTTAATCTAAGGATGGCTCAAGATCTAATTGAGAACAATATCCCTGATAGTCATATCTTTTTATGCAGTTTGCCAGAAGAAGTTATCCAAAAACTAGAAGAAAATAACATAGATATTATTTTGCTAGATATCATTATGCCCAGGATAACTGGAATCGATATTTTAAAAAATATCCGAAATAAACAAAAATATAATGATGTACAGATTATAATGTTCACAGGAATGACGGATAAGGAAAGTTTTAAAACATGTTTTGACAATGGTGCAAATGATTATATCAATAAACCAATAGACTTTACGGAGTTTGTTGCAAGGATGAACGCCTCTGTAAAGGCTAGGAAAAACATCCTTGCCTTAAAAGAAATGAATGCTACCATAACTACCCAATACAAAAAACTCCATGCTATGACACAAAAGCTAAAAGATACTCAATTTAATCTAATACAAAAAGAGAAGCTTGCCGCTCTTGGCGAAATTGCCGCTGGAATCGCTCATGAAATTAACAACCCTATGGGGTTTATATCTAGCAACCTGGATACAATGAATCGTTATCTGCAAAAGATTAGTAATCTAATAGTAATTTACAGAAATTTCATTCAACTTGCTAGCAATGAAAGTATCAATCATGAAGATATTCTGCGAGAGAAAGCTACGATTACGGATATGGAGCGAAAATTAAAGATTAACTTTATACTGGATGATCTAACTACCGTAATTCAAGAATCTAGTGATGGCGTAAATCGAGTGACGAAAATAGTACAAAGCTTACAAAATTTCGCGAAAACTGGTATGGAAAATGAAATCACATATAATGATTTAAGCCAAATTATTGAAGAAGCGCTTTTAATAGTAAAACACGAAACTCAATTTGTAGCTACCATAGACAAACAAATAGATAGTCCACTGTATTTACTATGCAATAAGGGACAAATCGGGCAAGTGATGCTCAACATTCTACTCAATGCAATACAAGCGGTGAAAAGCCTTACTACAAAGTCTCTAGGGAAAATCTCTATTAAGGCATATAGCTCTGATGAATATGTCATTTGTAGAATCAGCGATGATGGCCCTGGAATAACAGACGAACATCTTAGCCGTATATTTGATCCTTTTTTTACCACCAAAGATGTTGGAGGCGGAGTCGGGCTCGGACTTAGTGTTGCTTACGATATTGTTGTAAAAAAGCATGGCGGGGAGATCATCGTTGACAGCGAGCTTGGTAAAGGAACGTCTTTCACCATTAAACTACCTACTAAGGGAGGTACGATTTACAATGCCGAACAATAACGATAGCGCAACTAAAACAATACTGTTTGTAGATGATGAATTGCCCATTCTTAAGTCCCTTAACCGTTTGTTCATGGATACGGAATACGAAGTTCTTACTGCCGGAAGCGGCGACGAGGCTTTAGAGGTTCTTGCAGATGAAAAAGTAGATATAGTCATCACAGACATGAGAATGCCCGTAATGGATGGCTATCAGCTATTGGAAAAGATAAAGGAACGCCATCCAAATGTTTTACGAATCATTTTAAGTGGCTATTCAGAGAAAAACACCATACTTGCAGCGCTGCAAAAAAACCTTGCCAAGCTTTATATTCTTAAACCGTGGGACAACAATAAGCTAATACTACTGGTTGATCAAATATTTGAAACAGAAAACATTTTACATGATAGTAATTTACTTGACTTAATCAATAATACCGATGAATTACCTACATTAAAAAGCAGCTATCTCCAAATCATGGACTTAATTGACAATGATGCAGATTTGGTCAAAATTGCAAGTGCCATTGAGAGAGACCATTCCGTAGCAACCAAAGTTCTCCATATCATTAATTCAGCTTTTTACGAAGTTAAAACAGGAAGCGTGAAACACGCAATAGCCTTCTTAGGATTATCAAATATTAGAAATATATTATTAGCCACATCCATTGTTGATTCCTTTAATATGAGTGGCATCTATGGAACAAGGCTAGAAATGTTATGGAATCACTCTTTTATATGTAGTAAGATTGTGAATATTATTTACGAAAAGTTGCTAAATAAAAAGCTATCTGAAAGCGAGTCTTCGGCTGGCTTACTCCATAATATTGGTATTGTGCTTTTGCTCAAAATTTTTCCGGAAAAATACATTGAAATCTTTCGTCGAACTGAAAAAGAAAAGAATAACTTATTACAGATTGAACAAGAGACGTTACATGTTACACACCAACAAGCAGGCGGTTACTTATTAAAATGGTGGGAACTACCTTACCCCATTGTTGAAGCAGCATTGTATCATCATACCCCTTTCGCTACAGGGATTATTAATCATGAACTGATCTATGCAGTCAATATCGCTCAGCATTATGCAAGTATTATCCTGAAAAATCAATTATCTGATACCTTTGATCCTAGTGTTTTCAGTGCTTTAGGCATCACCCAAAGTCAGTTAGAACAAGAAATATCCTCTTTATCAACCAATGATAGATAAATTCAGACCTGCGAACCATTATAAAAATAGCTATACCAGTTTAGAGTCGGTATAGCTATTTATGTTTTTTATGCTATTGTTTATGTTGTCATACCAAGACTATTATCTTAAATAGAGTAGTAAACAAATTGATCGTCATGGTTTTTTATGATAGGATGGAATTGTAACTTATAACATTATGAATAAAAGGAGTTGTTGTTTTATGGTTAACAATCATACTGTGCCTATTGTAGCAAAGTGGGAGGTATGTACAAAATAATGTAGTACAGAAGCCTCCTAAAGAGTAGCATGATAAAGCTTTTGGAGGATAAAAAATGAGTAAAATAAACATGAAAAATGTAGGGCTCAGCCAAAGATTCCTTACTGAGTCTACCTTTTATACAGATCTTTATGTTGGGCGAGTCATTTCTCAATACAAAGATCTATACAAAGTTATAACAGAAAATGGTGAGTTAACAGCAGAAATTTCGGGGAAGTTTCGTTTTGATGTAAGAGTTGTATCTGATTATCCTGCTGTAGGCGATTTTGTTATGCTTGATCGAAATGAGGATGCTAGTGGACATGGAATGATTCACCACGTTCTGACAAGAAAAAGTGCCTTTATTAGAAGGGCTGCGGGAACAGGGAATGAGGAACAAGTTGTAGCTGCCAATATTGATACGATTTTTATCTGTATGTCCCTTAATCATGATTTTAATCTTCGCAGAATAGAACGCTACCTTGGGGTTGCCTGGGATAGTGGAGCCATTCCAGTGATCGTACTTACAAAAGCTGACTTATGTGATCATCTCCCTCAAAAACTGTTAGAACTTGATGCTGTTGCCTGTGGAGTGGATGTGCTTGTTACTTCTAGTATGAGTGGAGACGGCTATTTATCTATCAAAAAATATACTGGCAGTGGGCAAACAATTGCATTGATAGGCTCGTCGGGTGTTGGAAAATCAACCTTGATCAATAGGCTCATTGGCGAAAATACTCTTGAAACTAGGGAAATCGGAAATGATGATAAAGGTCGACATACAACTACTCGGCGAGAACTCATTGCTTTGCCAAGTGGTGGCGCTGTGATTGATACTCCGGGTATGAGAGAACTTGGAATTGAAAGTGCCGATTTATCAAAAACCTTTACTGATATTGATGAACTAGCAACAATGTGCAAATTTCATGATTGTACGCATAGGAGTGAGCCAAAATGTGCAGTGCAGCAGGCCATAAATCACGGCGTGTTGTCTAAGGATAGGTTGGAAAGTTATTTTAAACTGAAAAAAGAGGCTAGGTATGAGGGGTTAAATGCGAAGCAGATAGAAACGCAAAAGTTGACTACCATGTTTGCCGAGGTTGGCGGCATCAAAAATGCGCGAAAGTCTATAAAAGAGAAAAATAGAAACAGGCATGGTTTTCACTAATCAATCAAAAAAGCATCTCTTTTGAGATGCTTTTTCTATGTCTCATTCAAATTATCCAACAATAAAGTAAAGGAAATAGTATCTTAAAATACTTTTATGTATGATGCAACTTAACTCAATTACAGGCCGCTAACTACCATTAATAAGAAAATCTCGCACCATTGGTATGAGAAATTAGTTGGAGTAAGAATATAATCATTATGGAAAATGCAAAGATTACAACCTCTCGGTCAAAATTTGATTAAACAATAAAAACTATATATAATAAACAATAAAAACTATAAATGATAAACAGAAAAAACTATAATTAATAAACGGATAAAATATGGGAATACTAAAAGAGTAGGAGGTGACACTCATGACATCGAATAAACTAGCTTTAGCATTAGCAGCCATAAAAAAACTGCAAGATAAAGGTCATACCGTATTTAAAGGTCAGTCGATTAAAAGAGGACATCAAGAGATTCTAAAAGCAAATGGATTTTTAAAAGAAATCATTAAAGGTTGGTATTATTATTCTCCGCTGAACGACACTGCTGGTGAAAGCACGGTTTGGAATGCTACCTGGAAAGATTTTATTGCGACATATAGTAATGATCGCTTTAAAAAGGATTGGTACCTGTCACCGGAGCAGTCTCTGCTCATTCATGCTCGTAGCACCAGTGCTTTACAACAAATTATTATTCATAGTAAAAAAGGTAGTAATAACATAACACAATTGCTGAACAATGCTTCGATGATGGACTATAAAACGCCTGTTTTCCTCACAAAATATATTACAATCAAAGATGGACTTAATGTGTTAACGCCAGAAGCCTCCCTGCTTTATGTCAGTGAAACATTTTTTAGGAACTTTGCCGATGACGTGCAAATTGTATTGTCTTTTATCGATAATATGTCTGAGATGATTGAAATATTATTAGAAGACAGAAAACCAGTTGTTGCCGGCAGGATCACCGGAGCGCTACGAGTAGTAGGGAGAGAGGACGAAGCCAACCTTATAGTGAGAATGATGAAACTGGCCGGATACACAATTACTGAAAACAATCCGTTTCAAACTCATACAGTTAAACAAGTTACTTCGACGCGGGAAAGTGCTTTTGCAGCGCGACTAACATTAATGTGGTCCGCCATGCGTGAGGATGTGCTGGCTGTCTTTCCTGAAGAGCCTGGACTACCTAGGTCAGTCAGTACATACGTGAAAAATATTCAAGATAAATATGCTCAGGATGCTTATCACTCCTTATCAATTGAAGGATATCAGGTAACAGAAGATCTGATTCGCAAAATAGCTGCCAATGAATGGAATGCTACGATGGATAAAGATACTCGTAACGCTTTTGCCGCCAAAGGATATCATCTGGCATTTGAGGCTGTAAAGGACAGTGTGAAAAAAATTCTAGAAGGGGAAAATGCCGCTCAAACAATTAAGAACTATCATCAGCTTTGGTATCTGCAGCTCTTTACGCCAAGTATTACCGCTGGAATCATTGCTGCAAAAGATGTGGCAGGATATCGCAATGCACCAGTGTTTATCCGAGAATCTGATCATATCCCGCCAGATGCAATGGATGCACGCAATGGCATGTATGCTTACTTTGAATTACTCAAACAGGAACCTTCTGCGGCGGTAAGAGCCGTGCTAGGTCATTTCTTGTTGGTTTATATTCACCCGTATTTAGACGGAAACGGTCGCATGGGTCGTTTTATTATGAATGCCTTATTAGCGTCAGGAGGGTATTCATGGACGATTGTTCCAGTCGACAGGCGTGCTGAATATATGGCAGCCTTAGAAACGGCCAGTGTTCAGAAAAACATTAGGCCCTTCGCAGAGTTTATAGCGTCTTGCGTACAGGTACAGGATTCATAATGTAAATCGTATCTAGGTGGGCGGATATGATAGGCTCTGAATGGATTTAAAAGGTGATCATGCAGAACATAGGAAGAAGATGTATCTATGACAAGTGTTGGGTAAGTAACCGACCAGATTGTAGCCACAATGGAGGAGATTGTTTCAATATTGAGCCCCCTGCCGAACGTTACAAATTTGGCAAGGGGCATTTTAAAAAAATCAGCAGGAAATAGTCATGCAAGAACAGAAACCAACCATAAACTACAAAAAACATGTAAGGAGCCAATTTACTGTGGATGAAAGAGAATTGCGTCCGATCACGGAGGCTACTTATTTAACAACGGAAAATGCTTGGCGGTATCGCGCGATATTGAGCTATTTTTATACGCAGCATGAAAAATTGCGGCATTACCTATATCCAGAAGATATTTATAATTATTTAAAACAAAATTCGTATTTTACGCAATATAGCGAAGAACAGCTACAAACCGATTTGAAGCAGCTCAGCGATTGGAAGAATATTATTCCTCGCCAAGAAACGGGGCGGGTAGCGACGATTGAGGATTTTAAGAAAAAGAAGTTTCGCTATCAGTGCACGCCCTATACGGTTGAAATTGAACGGATGGTCGAACGACTACAAGGGCTCGGACAGTCTTTTGGCGGTTCCCTTGAGGCCACATTGTTTGACCGCTTGCTGGCAGCTCTTCGATTATTTGTGACAGAAACTATGGGTGGGCAAGGTGCGCAGCTCAATCAAGCTTGGGAAGATGTATATAGTTATTTTAGAAAAATTGTGGAAAATGCTTCCGATTATATAGCATATCTAAAAAGTGAAAAAGTAGAAGAACATATGATGAGTGACGCGTTTCTTGCTTATAAAGATGCCTTTGCCGATTATATTAAACGCTTTATTTTGGATTTGCAAAAGACTTCTTATACAATAGAAGCAGTGCTAAAGGAACTAAGTTTCGAACAATTTACCGAGGCTGCCGGGCGGATTGCCGATTATCAGCTTAGTATTCCTCGTATGGATGAACGTCTTGAGCGCACAGCTCTCGTGGACAAGTATCAAGAACAGTGGACAAGTTTGCTTGAATGGTTTTTAGGTTCTTTTGGCAGGGATAGTGAGCTTGTATCGTTAGAGCGTGAAACCACAGAGACCATTCGTCGTATTACGCGGTTTGCTCAGCGACTTGGAGAAAAACATCAGACGTTACGAAGCCGCTATCGGGATTATCTCTTTCTTGCCAAATGGTTTGCTCGGCTAGATGATCTAAATGAGGCTCATAAACTATCTTCTGTATTGTTTGGTGCATCTGGTATACGCCATATCTATGCAGAGCCTGCGGTTAGTGAGGATATGTACGGCGATTTATGGGAAAATGATCCCACTGTCGTATCGGTAAAGCCAAGTGTTGCGACTTATCGTGAGAAAACCAGGCCAGGGGCCGTTGTGGATCATGCAAGTAAGCAGGCAGCGACTTTGGCAGAGTATCTTAAGCAGCGTACTGAAGAAGAGGAAATGATCAATGCTTTGGTGTCAGACAATCGCATTACAGTTGCCCGGCTTGGCTGTCAGCCGGCGTTTATCCGTAAGACTCTCTTGGGGTGGATTGGGCGTTGTATGGCAAATCCTGAAAAAATTAGCAAGACAGAGACGGGGAGGCGAGTACGTCTGATGACTTTGAGTGATCAAGAGATAAGACTGGAATGCACAGATGGATGTTTGATCTTGCCGGATTTTGTTTTTGAGTTTTTAGCGTGACATCGATGGAGGAATCATTATGGCTAGTATAATTGAAAAATTTGATGATGACGATCGAGAAGCTGCTTATTATCTATTGGAGAACTTTTGGGTGCTGCGTGAAAGGCAGCCAGAAGTATATCAGTTGATTCGCGATCGAGAACAGAAACTACGCAATTATTTTTCGGATAAATGTGGATTTCAGTTTATTTTAAACCGTCAGTTTGCCAAACTAGAGAAGATTCCCGATAAACCAGAAAGCTGGATGGGAATCATGGAATTTTCCAATTGCCGGGACTATGGCTTATTATGTTGCTTGTTAGCATTTTTAGAAGAAAAGAGTGTGGATGATCAGTTTTTATTGAGTGAACTGTGTGAGGCACTATTATCTTCCTATCCGGCAGAGGATGATACGCATGAAACTGTGATTCACTGGGAGAGTTATGAGTGTCGTAAATCTTTAGTGCGAGTGTTAAATATGGCGGTTGAATATGGCATTGTTTCCAAAGTGGATGGCGATATTGCTGGTTTTAGCAGTGACTCTCATAGTGAAGCACTATTTGAAGTCACGATGATGGCAAGATATTTTCTTCGGACTTATCCAAAGGATTTGTATCAGTATGGAAGTTTGGAGGAAATCCTCAAGGTTGATGGTGAAGATGAATTAACTGGGCGTAGTCGTAAACAAAGAGTATATAAGCAACTGTTTTTAACACCAGGATTTGAACGCCAAGAGGCGAAAGAGGAGGATTTTCTTTATTTGCGTAATATGCGCAATCGGCTACGCGAAGATATTGAGGATCACACCTGGCTGCGTTTTGAATTATATAAGCATGTCGCCTTGCTTACCGTGCCGGCAGAAAAACGGTTTCAGATGACGACTTTTCCAGATCGAACGGGGATGAGTGCGATTATTCTTCATTTTGCCGCCGCTGTTCGTGAGTATGTCAATGGGGTGGAGAACCGGCAAAGTGAGGATGTTTTGGCATTGACGCCGATTGAATTTGACAGGATACTCGATGGATGCCGTAAGGCGACTGGTTCAGGCTGGACAAAGGAATATAGGGATATGAGCCAAAGTAAATTGGCCAAAGAACTAGTTATGCGCTTAACGGAATGGAAAATGGCGCGGCGAGATAAAGAACTGGATTTGATTGTGATTAGCCCGCTGTTGGTGAGGACAATCGGTGCTTATCCAGCCGATTATCGACAAACAGGAACGGAGATGACAAGCAATGAATGAAAATAAATGGGTAATGCACCGGGCAGGTTTAGTGAACTTTTGGTATTATAGTGACGAGGAATATCATTTTGCTAATGGTAAATTGCTGCTACGAGGACTAAACGGATCAGGAAAATCTGTCACCATGCAAAGTTTGATTACCGTGCTATTAGATGGAAAGATTACGGCGAACCGCCTTGATCCCTTTGGTTCTAAGGACCGGCGGATGGAGGATTATTTGCTTGGGGAAAAGGATATAATCGATCGAGAGGAACGAACCGGATATCTCTATCTTGAATATAAACGGGAAAATAGTGACCAATATTTGACCACCGGTATTGGTCTTAAAGCACGGCGCGGCGGTACTCTTGATTTTTGGGGATTTGTCATTACGGATAATCGACGGCTAAAAAAGGATATTCATGTGCTGAAAACTGAATTTAGTGCGGCAGATGGGCAAGAGGAGAAAATTCCTATTACGCGCCCGGAACTAGAGCGCCTGATTGGGCCACAGGGTGGATTTGTGGTTCGCAGTCAGCGGGAATATGCGGCACTCGTGAATAAATATGTATTTGGTTTTGCCAACCTAGATTCTTATAAGGATTTAATGGAACTTCTAATACAGCTGCGTAGTCCTAAGTTATCAAAAGACTTTAAGCCAAGTGTTATCCATGAAATTCTTACGGAATCACTGCCATCTCTGTCAGAGGAGGAGTTGCGGCCGCTGTCAGATACCATTGAAAATATGGAGCAGACCAAGCAACAAATCGCAGAATTAATGCGCGATCAGGAATCGGTAGCAAGGCTGAATCGTCAATATCGTGAATACAATGAGGTAGTACTGGCGGAAAAGGCACGAGAAATGTTAGAGGCAGGTAAAAAGCAACGTAGCGTTGAGCAGGCCTATGTGGAACAAACCCAAAATTGGGATAGTAAAAAAGAAGAGCTAAAAACAGAGCAAGAGCAGCGACAGGTCTATATGCGGGAACAGGAAGTACTGATTGGGCAAAAAACAGAACTCGACAGCCACGATGTATTTAAGGCCGAAGTGAAAAAACAAAGTGTAGAAAAAAATCTAAACGAGGTGCGGCAAAAGCAGCGTGATAAAGAAGGGGCTTTAGCGGGTAAAAGGCAGATTGAAACTAGGGAAAAGGCGCTCCTTGCTTCTGAGGAAGAAACATTGGATCAGGCTGAGACGACAATGCTGGAAGTTCTTGATGAACTTAGTGCACTTGCCGGGGAATTTTGTTTTGATGGACATGATGCTTTGGCAAAGAGTTTTGCCGATGATTATGCAGTTGGGTATGATTTTACCATTTGGAAACAAGAACAAGGTACTCATCAACGTAGGCTTGAGGATATTTTAGATAAAATTCGCCTTCATATGTCTGCCAAGAAGGGACAACATGAGGCGGCATTGAGTGCAGAAACTGCGCAGATGGCATTTGATCAGGCTAGAGAAGAGGCGCGTAAACAGGAACAGGACTTTTTTGACAAACGGCAAGAATTTTTAGAAAAATTATATCGTTGGATTACAGATTGCCGCGAAGTATTGCCGCTGGAAGGTGCAACGATCAGCAGTGCAGCAAGTGCGGCGAAGCAGCTGTATGAAGGCAGTTCTTGGAAAGATGTACAAGATCCCATTGAACAGGTGTATAAGCAGCAGGAAGATGTATGGCGACGGAATATGCTGGAACTCGATGTGCAAGAGCAACAAGTGAAACGTGAACGTCAGGAATTGGCCAATGAATTGGCGGTATGGAAGGAAAAAAAAGATCCAGAGCCACCAAGACATCCGCAACTAGAGACAACTCGAGAAAATCTAGCGGCATTAGGAATTCCTTTTGTGCCTTTTTATGCTGCCGTAGAGTTTAAAGCAGGTGTGCCTGATTGTGAACGGGAGAGGATTGAAGGGGTTTTGGCAGAACTAGGACTCCTCGATGCCCTTATTGTACCGGAAAAGAGTATAAAGAAACTGCCTGCTGGTGCGATTGATAAGGTGCTATATCCAGAACCTGCTATACTAAGTGTCACGTTGGCAGACTATCTAGAACCAACGCCGCCGATTGACAGTGCTGTTACGGCAAGTGATATTGATGAAGTATTGCGTAGTATTATTGTAAATGAAGCGCAGCAGCTGGATGCGGTGATGACGGGGGCGAGTGTACCGGAGTTATCGGTTCAATATGGAACCTATCGTAGTGGGATGATAGGTGGTTGTGCACCAATGTGTGACAATGCCCTTTATATTGGTAAAGAGGCAAGGCGCAGGCATCGTGAGCAACAAATGGAAAAAATTCAGTCGATGATTGTTACGGTTGATGAGTTACTCAGTAGCATTATGACGCAAAAGCAGGAGGTCCAAGGTCAGCTTTCGGCATTGGCAGAGGCATATCGGATGTTTCCAGTTGCGCAGTCCGTAGAGAAAGCCTATACCATTTGGCAAGATGCACTGCGTCAAGTCACAATCGAAGAGGAAAATGCCAGTCGGAAGAATGTGATTTTGCGTGAGTTTATCAATAAAGTGCAGCTGCTTATAAATGAGCTAAGGCAATTGACAGAAGGTCTACCAATGCCTTTGTCGGAGGAGGTTTATGCTGCCGCTTGCCGCCAATCATTAGAATACCGGGATGAACTTCACAAGCTAGAACTTGCCCGTCAAACCTATTTGCATAGTTTAAAAAGTGTGTCCCAAACGAAAAGACGGTTAAGCGAAGCGATCGAAGATGTTGATGAATTATCAGGCGAATGCCTAGTATTAGCCGGCGAAATCGAAAAAATGGAGTTAGAGCTAACGCATCTGCTAGAACTATTATGTGAAATGGGGGCGGATGATATCCGTCGTCGCAGCGTAGAAATTATTGAGCGATTGGGGAAACTGCCGGGACTTTTGGAGCAGAAGATTGAGAACATTGCCACAATCAATGCGACCATAGAGCAACTTGAACGAGAAATGGCGGTTTTAGCGGAGGAACGAACCTTTAGCGCGCAACTTTATGCTAGTTGGTGCGAGGTGTACAAAAAAGAAGCGGCACTTAGGATGACGGTGCAAGGGGAGGAAGACGGCGAATTTGCTGATCCTAAAGAGGTACTAGCGAAGTATACTTCGGCTCAGATGCAAGACCTAGACAGGGCAAAGATTACGGAACGGCTTGGTGAAAGCTATTATCGTGAACAGGCTGTATTAGTGGAATATCGGATGGAGTTTGATGAGCTGTTTGCAGAAGAGGAAGAAGTGGCGAAGCTTACTTTGATGCGAGAGCATGATAGTTATCAACGGCGGGGACAGCTTTTGAAGCAGATTGCTCGTCGTAAACGGATCACGCTTGAGTATGATGGACGGCGTGTGAGTCCGCAGATGGCACTTGTGTTGCTTGAACAGCGTATTGCTGAGCAACAGGCTGTGCTTTCAGAGCGAGACCGGGAACTTTATGAAGAGGTTATTATGAATAGCATTGGCCGGGTCATTAGCCGTCGTATTAATAGTGCAGAAAAATGGGTAGCACAAATGAATGAACTGATGGAAAGTCTTGATACCTCAAGTGGTTTGGCGTTTTCTTTGCAGTGGAAACCTCATACGGCTGACAAGGATGATCAACTGGATACCGATGAATTAGTCAACCTCCTTAGAGCCGATCATCGTTTGTTAAAAGAGGATGATATTAAGCGCGTAGTGCGGCATTTCCAGTCTCGCATCGAACAGGCGAAAGTGCTAGCAGCTGCTCGGACGATTTCCTTTCAACAAGTTGTGAAAGAAATGCTGGATTTTCGGCAGTGGTTTGCATTTACGTTATATTATCGGCGAGAAGGAATGGCGAAAAAAGAACTTACGAACAATGTTTTTGGTAAGTTTAGTGGCGGAGAAAAAGCTATGGCGATGTATACTCCTTTATTTTCTGCTGCTTATTCACGTTATCGAGAAGCCAAGGCAGATGCCCCGCGTGTCATTTCACTAGATGAGGCTTTCGCTGGGGTGGATGAAAACAATATTCGGGAAATGTTTGATTTGGTAGAAAAAATGGGCTTTAATTATATTATTAACTCCCAGGCTTTATGGGGTGATTATGATACGGTTAAACAACTGTCCATTTGCGAATTGGTAAGACCGAAAAACGCTCCCTTTGTGACGATCGTACGCTATTTGTGGGATGGCAACTCCCGTCGCTTGCTTCATGAGGAGATGAAGTAATGAATGGGAATCAGGAGGCAAAAGCAAAGCAGGCAGCAGATTTTTTTCACAAACAGCTAGGGTTTACTCGGCTATTTAGGTCGTTAGAACGGAAATATCGCAGTCTTGGCAGAATTGGTGGCAGTGTGGTATTACAAAAATTAAGTGTAGAAGAACGCCAGGCGTTATCTTCCTTTTTGCGTATCAATCTGGAAGGAAAAGATTCTCTTACGGTATCTTTTTCCCAGTTTGAGGCTGTATTTGGAGAGACCCGCTTTGGTGAAGTGGACGTGATTGCTTTACTAAAGGCCTATTGTGGTGGTGACCTGTCGACTCGAGAGGAAAAACGTGTAGCGGCTGAGATGGCAAGGCAGGCATTCTTTTCTACGCTTAAGGAAGGAGGGGGGGAGCCGATT
>Ga0074193_1000760_pt1 | contig 48521 bp, 43 predicted proteins | sample EPASupsiteHSE605_FD_64523 | JGI IMG/M metagenome (GOLD analysis project Ga0074193, IMG submission 64523) | Bioremediated contaminated groundwater from EPA Superfund site, New Mexico - Sample HSE6-05 | ecosystem: Environmental > Aquatic > Deep subsurface > Groundwater > Contaminated ...
TCCACCTCTTCCCATTCCGAACAGAGAAGTTAAGCCCACCCACGCCGATGGTACTGCGTATAGTGGGAGAGTAGGTAGCCGCCGTTTTACAAGAGGAGTTAGTTCGTAAGAACTGACTCCTCTTTTTGTTTATATATACTCTCATTGCTCTCTCATGTAATACTGTAATACCTTACCCAATCCACTTTCATTTAGGAAAGCTTTGTGGGTATCAAAATAACAACGACCTTATTCCATGTATGGAATAAGGTCGTTGTTATTTTGATTTATACTCTGTAAAAGACGTTTTTTAGGGGAGTATTAACTTAATAATTTCTCCATATGATGGCAGGTGTTTGAAAGCCTCATTCATATCATATATACCAGCATATACCTGTGCGCATGCAAGAACTCCTCCATGAGCAAAAACAAAAACGGTATTGTTGTTACTTTTTCTAACTTCATCAAGAAAAGCTGCGACCCGGTTGTATTGATCTGTAAAAGATTCACCTCCGGGAGTTGGAACATGTACCCAATCTTTAAACCATCCTTCGGAATGCGGGTGACTACTTACTTCATCCCAAGATTTCATTTCCCAGCTTCCAAAATTCAATTCTTTTATTCTATCGTCTTTCCACGCATCTTCAAAACCGCAATAGCTGGCGAGGCGTACACAACGAGAAAGTGGACTAGTATAAACTTTGTCGGCCGAAATAAGTTGTAATCCTTTTTTTACTGTTTCTGCTTCAGTTTCAAAAGAATCACGCAAGGGAACATCTGTTTGTCCATAGGAATATCCTGCGGGAACATCAACAGAAGTGTGTCTGATTAAATATAGTTCCATTCCAGTGAGATTTTAATGCGTGACCGAATATATCAATACTATGCCCAGATAAAACGTAAGTTCACAAAGCAATACCAGAGCTCCGCAGCAGTCACCGGTATACCCTTCAATTTTCTTTTTCATCAGAGACGTAAGAAAATACCAGCACGTTATAACGGGCAGAGTTGCCCAAAGATACACAACTTCAGGGAGCCATGCAAGCGGAAGCAATCCGCAAATAGCAGTAAAAATATATTCACCGGGCGCCATGCGGCTATAAATAACTTTAGCCTTGCTATCTTCTTCTTTTCTTGCGTAAGGAAGTCGGTTGATGAGCATAGAAGATACTCCCTTTGAAAAGGGATCTGCAGCCAGTATGGCACAGCCTGCAAGTTCTATAGGAAGGCTGTTTAACAAGGTGTATTGAAGTAAAAAGTAAAAAATAAGCCCAATTACGCCATAAGTACCGATATGCGAGTCTTTCATAATTGAAAGAATCTTCTGTCGATCAGTACCACCTCCGAATCCATCAAAGAAATCAGCCAGTCCGTCTTCGTGAAGGCAGCCAGTTATTAATAGCCGGCTTGCCATTGTTAATAAAATAGCTATACTCAGAGGGAAGACTAAAGCAGATGAATATAAAACAGCTGCCGATATACCGGCGGTAAGCCAGCCAGTCATCGCCCATCCGCTTACTACATTTTTAAAATACTCCCCTGGTACTGGCGTAATACGCCAGAAAGGGAGACGAGTAAAAAAAATAAAAGCAGCCAGAATTCGCATATCAGAAATATTTAGTTACTGCCGCATTGCTGAAGGTATTCATTTCATTAATCATCCGTACAGCTGATTCAACAATCGGATAGGCGCAAATCGCTCCGGAACCTTCACCTAAGCGTAGACCTAAGTTAAGAAGTGGTTTTGCTTGAAGGTAATTTAAAAGTAACTTGTGCCCAGCTTCATCTCCCTGATGTCCGAATATACAGTACGACAAAACCTCGGGATGTAATTTGGAAGCAGCCAGTACACAATTTGTCATAATAAAACCATCAACGAGGATAATCATATTTAGTTCGGCTGCACGTAACATCCCACCCACAGCCATAATCATTTCTATTCCTCCGAAGTAACGCATAACATCCAAAGGACTTTTATCTCCTTTGTAATTATCTAATGCCCGTTTAAGAATTGTATATTTATGAAGCACTCCTTTCTGATCAAGTCCACTTCCAGCCCCTACGCACTCAAACAACGGAATGCCGGTGAGACAAGTCATCCACATGCTGGAAGGCGATGTATTTCCGATTCCCATCTCGCCGAAACTAATAACATTGCAACCTTCTTCGTGACATTGAGAAACTATTTCTGCGCCAATAGATAGACACTGCTCCATTTCTTCGTTGGTAAGTGCCGATTCATATAGAAAATTGCGCGTTCCCTTGCGTACTTTACGAGAAATAAGACCATCTATGACTGGAAAATCGTAATCTATTCCACCATCTACCACTTTCAATTTAAAGTTATGCTGACGGGCAAGAAAATTGATTCCGGCTCCACCCCCAAGAAAATTACTGATCATCTGCATTGTAACTTCCTTTGGTGAAAAGCTTACACCTTCATCAACAATACCATGATCGGCCGCAAAAATGATTCCATGTGGGTTGCTTAATCCAGGAGTAAGCGTTTGTTGAATTAATCCTATTTGTAAGGCGATCTCTTCAAGTATTCCTAATGAACCTTTAGGCTTGGTTAAGTCATTAATTTTATAAAGGAGTGATTCACGTATCGCTTGATCTGGTTGTGTAATCTGAAATGTATTCATTTTAAAGCAAATTATTTTTTGATGATAACCGGGATACCGCTTATCATAAGTATTACTTCGTCGGCTTTGCCGGCAATATATTGATTAAACCAACCTTGAAGGTCGGTAAATTTACGTTGTAACTCGTCGGGAGAAACCCCTCCGAGACCAATTTCATTTGTTACAAATAAAAAAGTCGCATCCTTAGAAAGTAGTTTTAGAAACTCCTCTTTTAGTTGCGAAAGAGATAAATCTACATCCGCATTATTGTCAAAGAAAAAATTGGTAGCCCACAGTGTAACGCAATCTATCAGAACAACTCTTCCCGAAAGTTCATGCTGGCTTAAGAACTTCTCCTCTTCAATATTAGTCCATTCTTTACCGCGATCTGCCTGATGCCGTATAATACGGGCACGGTATTCATCGTCCCACACCCTTGATGTAGCAAGATAGACAGGGTTTTCAGACAGAGAAAGAGCTATTTTTTGGGCATAACTGCTTTTCCCTGACCGTTGACCTCCGGTTATTACAATAACCTTTTTACTCATCTTTCTGATTTGCGGTAAGACTTATTTGGCGCTTTTGAAGTTCTAGGTTTACCAGATGTTCCAGCAAATTTAGAATCATGAAACTTGCCCGGAGCCCCAGCAGCTCTTGCATTTCTAGGCTTACCAAACGCACCCTCAGTCTTGGAATCGTGGAACTTGCCCGGAGCACCCGCTGCTCTTGTATTTCTAGTTTTGCCAAATGCCCCTTCAGTCTTAGAGTCATTAAACCTACCAGACGTGCCATCAGTTCTTTCACTTCTAGGCTTACCAAACGCTCCTTCAGTTTTGGAATCGCGGAACTTGCCCGGAGCACCCGCTGCTCTGGCATTCCTAGGTTTTCCAAATGCTTCTTCAGTCTTAGAGTCATTAAATCTACCAGGAGTGCCATCAGTTCTTACACTTCTAGGCTTACCAAACGCACCCTCAGTCTTGGAATCGCTGAACCTACCCGGAGCACCAGCAGCTCTGGCATTCCTAGGTTTGCCAAAAGCTCCCTCAGTTTTGGAATCGCCGAACTTACCAGAAGCTCCAGTCGGTCTGCTACTTCTAGGCTTACTATATGCCCCTTCAGCCTTCGAATCGCGGAACTTATCAGGTGTATTTGACTTTGGTTTATCCTGCGAATTTGGTTCTTTAGCAGAGTAAGGGGTTTTACGTCCCTCATCTTTACGGTAAAATTTGCGATATGGAACGAATGGAGTTTCTTCTTCTTCTTCCAATTGTGGGCGGTTGGCCGGATTGTTTTTACTGGTCTTTCTTAGCGCCGCAGATTTGGGAGCAGATGCCATTTGCTGAGCAAGAATACCTTTCGCTCTGTTTGATAGCTTATTACTGCTTGTGCTTTGAGCGTTCTGTTGTTTTCCTTTGGCAATGCGGATAGCAACTGCATTCATATTGATAGGAAAACCGTCTACCAGAACTTTATCTTCATCCTGTACGAAAGCGCCTAATTGGGCAACGTTTCCATTGATCGTTACGCGACCACTTTCAATAAAACGATCTGCTTCTCTACGAGAACAAAGTCCGGAGTCGCTGATTAATTTATTAAGTCGATGTGTCATTTGTGTATATCGGTGTTTAATTAATAATTGAAATAAAAATAGTTACTAAAATTCCCATGACCAGTTCCGTGTTACTGTTAATACGGATGGCGGCAAGCATATCTTCGGTTGTAAAATCTTTTTGGGTTGTACCGATGTAGGGCTTTTCAACTACCTGTCCGTAATAAACATGTGTTCCTCCGAACCTGCAAACCAAAATGGCAGCCAACGCAGCTTCCGGATATCCGGAGTTAGGACTTAGGTGGCATGGTCCGTAAGTGTGAACAAAATCACGTTTATACCACATTCCCGCCACATGTAGCATAAGAAAGGCAGTAATACGAGCAGGAATATAATTCGCCAGATCATCTAACTGCGCTGCAGTACGGCCAAAGTCGATATATCTGTCGTTCTTATATCCAATCATAGAATCAAGCGTATTTATCATTTTGTATGCCATCATACCCGGCAGGCCCAGAATAGCAAACCAGAACATTGGCGCAATCACTCCGTCGCTCAGGTTTTCTGCTAACGTTTCAAGAGCCGCAGTCCGTATTTCTTGGGGAGTAAGATCGGACGTATCTCTTCCAACAATGCGAGACAGTTGCTTTCTCCCTTCTTCCGTACTACGATCTACAGATTCAAATACAGCTTTCACCTCTTGAATAAGCGTTTTTCCAGCCAGACAATAAAATACGCCGATAACGGTAATTATATGTTCTAGCCAAGGTGAAATATTTGATACATAATCCAATAGCGTATAACAAATGCCAAAAATACCGATAATTAGTCCCAAAGCAAGGAAAGTGCCTTTTTTTGAACGGTTTTCACCTCTGTTAAGTTTCTTTTCTCCCGCAGAAATAGCATTACCAAACCAAACAACCGGGTGGGGCCAATGAGGCGGATCTCCAAGAAGGCGGTCGCCCAGCCATCCTGCAACAAAAGTGAAAGCGTATGCTGCAAACATGTGTATTAATTTTCTTTACAAAGGTAAAATAATTCTATGCGCACGAGTACATAATATGAGAAAAAAAAATACCTTTGCATTATGCTACGTATAATGATTCATATAGAACGGTTGTTATTGATACACGATTGTGTTATCATACCTAAGGTGGGTGGTTTTGTTTTACAAAAACTTCCGGCAGTTTACAGGCATGAAGATTATTCTTTCAGCCCTGCAAAGAAGGAAATTGTATTCAATCCTACTCTTCAGCATAATGATGGCCTTTTGATTGAATCGTATATGAAACTTTATGGTGCCGATTTCGGAAAAGCGCAATGTATGCTGGATGAAGATACCGAAATGTTGAAACAGGCTCTTCAAAAGAAAACCAGGATACCTTTAGGTGCAATCGGCTCATTTTATCCAGGTGAAGAAGGAAAAGTAATTTTCACACCTTCAGCATCTGCTCCGTTCAGCATATCTTCATACGGATTGGATACATTCCGGTTTCCAACGCTTGAATCGCTTAAGAATACAAAAAATAAGAGTGTTGTAACAGAAGAATCAAAACCAAAGCGAAAGGATATATTTTATATTCCCGTAAATACAACACTTTTTAGAACTGTGGTTGCTTCTGCAGCTGCAGTAGCTTTGTTTCTGCTTATTTCCACTCCTGTAAAGAATGTGAATCAGGCATCTTATACGGCAAGCTTTATTCCCACTGATGTGATTTACATGCGTCCGGACATTTCTGTAAGTTCTCCTATAGTAGCAGAGCAAACAGTTTCTCCCGGAAATGAAGAGATAGAAGCAGCTTCGGATCAGCCAGTAGCAGCACCCGCTTTGAAAGTTGTTACAACTTCTGCAAAGACCGAATCATCTCCCGCTGTCCAGGAAACACCTGCTGCAAATGCTAAATATTACCATATTGTAATAGCAAGTCTGCCGTCAATAAATCAGGCAAACAAGTTTGTTGCCCGGATGGATAAAAATCGTTATGCACAGGCTGGTATTGTAGAAAGAGACGGAAAAATACGTATTTACGCCGCAAAGTTTACAGATAAAACCCAGGCGGAGAAGTATCTCTCTGACATGCGTCAGTCAAATAGCTATAAAGACGCCTGGATGTTTATCTCACGTTAATAGTTTTCTAAAACTTTTTGACAAATAGCTCGATAGCCTCCTCTTTTATATTGGAGGTTGTTTTTTCCACGTGTGCTATTTTCTTTATAATGAACTTTTCAATAAAATTCATTTTGTCTATAAGAAACTCTCCTCCTAAAAAAGCCGAAGATTTGGCACAAGACCTGAGTGATTCCGGAAAAGCGCTGTTTAGCTCTACCAGTTGTTTATCAGGGTTCGGTTCCATACCGCAGACGAATAATCCCAGTTCTTTAACGGACAATACTGGCTCGTGTATCTGACAGAACTTCATTAACTTTTTACTCACTGTACCCGCGTAAACGGATCCGCCAATTATAATACGGTCGAACGATGTAAGTTCGGGATGTTTTTGACTTTTCAGGTTAATCAAAGTAACGTCTTCATTCGTCATCAGTGACTGGATCTTCCGGGCTACCTTTTCGGTTGTCCCGTGTTTTGATAAATAGATAATTGCGGTTTTCATTTGGGATAATTTATTTTTTTTTGGTTCTTCCGGCTTTTCTAAGAGCTTGGTCCAGAATGTATTGAATTTGTCCGTTGGTGCTGCGGAATTCGTCCGCAGCCCATGCTTCAATAGCTTCCATCATCTCTGAATCAATGCGCAAGATAAAGCTTTTAGTTGATGATTCTTTTTTGGCCATATGATTTATTAATTCCAGGGATCATTAATGATGCAATGTTCCTGTATTTATAACTGGCTGAGCTGCTTCATCCGCACATAAAACAACCAGCAGATTGCTAACCATTGCTGCTTTTTTGTCTTCGTCAAGAGTTACAACACCTTCCTTTTCCAACTTTTGCAAAGCCATGTGTACCATACTAACAGCTCCTTCCACAATTTTTTCACGGGCAGCAATTATAGCATCTGCCTGCTGGCGGCGGAGCATTACTCCTGCTATTTCGGAAGCGTAGGCCAGATAGTTAATTCGGGCTTCAACTACTTCCATTCCTGCTATCGAAAGCCGGTTTGTTAATTCTTCTTCCAAACGTTCATTTACAATTTTATTACCTGAACGGAGTGTAATTTCATCGCCGTTTTCCTGGTTGTCGTAAGCATATAAACCGGCCACACTACGCAAAGCAGAATCGCTCTGAATCTTGACAAACCGTTCAAAATTATTCATTCTGTTCATTAGAGCAGCACCGGCAACATTCATCGCAGCCGGATTTTGTTTGTCGTTTGTACCTATATTTGTTGCTGCAAGGGATGAAGAATCAATGTCGAACATAGATTTATAGGTATCTTTTACTTTCCAGACCAGCACCAGACCAATCATTACCGGATTACCCACTTTATCGTTTACCTTAATAGGAGGTACATCCAGGTTACGGGCTCTTAATGTTATTTTCTTTTTCTCATAGAACGGATTTACCCAAAAGAAGCCGTTCTCTTTAATTGTTCCTTTGTATTTGCCGAAAAATACCATAACCCGCGCATTGTTGGGCTCAATCTGCATAAAGCCAAACAAACAGATAAAAAACTTTATTATACCAAGAATTCCCAGAAGCGTACTCCACCAGGTTTCAAGTGTAAATAAAAGAGCGCAACAACCAAGTAAAACAAAGAGTAAAAATAAAACTAAAAAACCGGAAAGCTTAAGCCCGCTGAAAGTTCTTTCATTAGATTCCATAGTAGTAATTATTAAATTAAAATGCTGTATTCTTTGATTTTAAAGCTATATCTGTGATATCATTATGATATCGCAAACGTACGATTAAAAATTGAATAAACAAGCGATAAGATAAATAAATGCAATTGCTTCGAAATGTAATTTTTGATAGGAAAACTCTCCGAATTAATTTGTATGTTTGCATGAATTAAAAAGGTCAACGTTGGAGTTACAATTAGATACGAACAATACAGAATTTCAGAATGCGCTGCAGCTGATAAATCATACGCGTCAATCCGTTTTTCTTACAGGAAAAGCCGGAACAGGTAAGTCTACTTTCATGAAATATATCTGTGCCCACACGAAAAAGAAACATGTGGTATTGGCTCCAACGGGTATTGCAGCTATTAACGCCGGTGGAGTTACCCTGCACTCATTTTTCAAATTACCATTCAGACCTATCTTGCCGGACGATCCGGATTTAAGTTTGAAGGACGGACGTATCTTCGACTTCTTTAAATACAGAAAGGAACACCGTAAAATTCTTGCAGAGGTAGAGCTTATCATTATCGATGAGATTTCGATGGTTAGAGTCGACATAATAGACTGTGTGGACCGCATACTCAGAGTGTTTTCGGGGAATATGCGCTTACCTTTCGGAGGAAAGCAACTTTTGTTTGTGGGGGATGTTTTTCAGCTGGAACCAGTTGTTCCGTCTGATCAGAAAGAGATACTTAGCCGCTTCTACGAAAGTAGTTTTTTCTTTTCTGCCCGTGTATTTAAAGAAATCAATCTGGTTCCCATCGAACTGCAAAAAGTTTACAGGCAATCTGATCCTGTTTTCATAAATATTCTCGATAAAATAAGAAACAACGGAGCATCAAGCAATGAACTAAGTGTGCTGAATGCCCGATGCTATCCTTCCTTTAATCCCGGAGATGATGAGATGTATATTACCCTTGGAACGCGCAGGGATCAGGTGGACTATATAAACGAGAAGAAACTAAGGGAACTGCCTGACAAAGAATTCATTTACGAAGGAATTATTGATGGAGACTTTCCCGAATCATCGCTTCCAACCCTCAAAAAACTGGTACTGAAGGAACATGCACAGGTGATATTTATAGATAACGACCACGAACGCCGTTGGGTAAATGGAACGATTGGGGTGGTATCGCATATTGATGAAAACGACAACCTGTACGTGATGCTCGAAAACGGACGAGAGTATATGGTGGAACCTACTTCATGGCGAAACTATAAATATTCCTACAACGAGAAAGAAAAACGAATTGAAGAGGAGATTGTGGGCAGCTTTATTCAGCTACCTATCCGGCTTGCCTGGGCTATAACGGTGCATAAGAGTCAGGGCCTGACCTTTAGCAGGGTAGTGGTAGACCTTACCGGAGGAGTTTTTGCGGGTGGACAAACCTACGTGGCTCTCAGTCGTTGTACTTCGCTGGAAGGACTTGTGTTGAAAGGGAAGGTTACACCCCGTGATGTATTTATACGGAAAGAAATAGTTGAATTCAGCCGAAACTTCAATAACGAACAGCTTATAGCTAAAAGTCTTCTCGAAAGCGAAGCCGACAGCCTGTACGAAAAGGCAGCCAAAGCTTTTGATAAACGCGATATGGCAGAAGCGGTGACGGCTTTTGCCGGAGCAACTTCTCGTCGCAACGAATTGACCAAGCCCCTTGTGCAGCGATTGATCCGTAAAAAACTGAGTTGCATTACAAAACAGCAAAAACAGATAGACGAACTTAAGAAGCAATTGTCCGAACAAAGTGAAACGTTAAAGGAGTACGCCCGCGAATATTATCTGATGGGAAATGAATGTATTACCAAAGCAGGCGATGCGAAAGCAGCCATACGGTCGTTCGACAAAGCGCTTAAATTATATCCGGGCTACGTGGATGCGTGGGTACGAAAAGGTATTACGCTTATGGATAATATGGAAGACCTTTACGAGGCACAGATCTGTTTTAATGAAGCTGTGCGGTTAAGTCCCCATTCCTTCAAAACCCGTTATAACAGGGGGAAGTGCTTTTTACAATTGATGTGTTACGACGAAGCGGCTTCTGATTTTCAAAAAGCTGTTAAGGTAAAGCAGACTCATGCGGCAGCCCACGAATACCTGTCCGAGGCCTATCTCGGAATGGGAGAGAAGAAGCTGGCGATAAAACATAAGGCTATTGCAGACAAGCTCCGGAACAAAGAAACAGACGAGTAAACACAATAGTCCGGGTGGCGGACGGTTATAATATAAATAAGAGTAAATCAATTAACTACCTAAACAATGAATAATATGAAAAAGATTTTAAAGATTACAGGGATTGTTCTTTTGTCCCTTTTGCTTATCCTTTTGATTCTTCCATTTGCCTTCAAAGGTAAGGTAGCCGGAATCATACAGGAACAGGCTAATAAAAACTTACAGGCCAAAGTGGCATTTTCGGATCTTAGCCTAAGCTTTTTTAAAAATTTCCCCAAAGTCACGGCCTCACTCGAAAACTTAACCATTGCAGGCGTCGATGCTTTCGAGGACGATACTCTCTTGAGTGCAAAAGAGATATCTGTAGCCGTAAACCTTACCAGTCTGTTTTCGGACGAAGGTATTTCTGTAAAACGCATCGAACTTGTTTCACCTAAAATTTTAGCCAAGGTTCTTGCCGACGGTCGGGCCAACTGGGATATAACCAAGCCGGACTCTCTACCTGAAAAGGAAGATGAATCCTCTTTTGTGATGCAGCTGGAAGACGTGGAAATAATTAATGGCTATGTAACCTACATCGATGAAGAAGGAGGAATGACAGCTAAGCTGGCCGACTGGAACGGAAACTTTAACGGAGATTTGTCTGCTGCTAAAAGCGTGCTAAAAACAAAATCGGTTGTTACATCGCTCTCGTATAGTATGGGTAAGCTTCCTGTACTTGTTGATGTAAAACTGGAAGGAGATATGGAAATTCAGGCTGATATGAATACCAGTACTTATACATTCCTGAATAATAAGCTTAAATTAAATGCTGTTGAAGCTTCTCTTGATGGCTGGGTTCAAATGCCAGATACAACCAAAATGGTTATGGATCTGAAGCTAAATACAGATAAAGTGGCTTTCAAAGACTTACTGTCGCTTCTTCCGGGGCTTTATGCCGCTGACTTTAAGGATATGAAGACTTCTGGTAACCTTACCATGGCTGCTACGGTTAAAGGAACAATGGAAGGCGAAAACTATCCGGCGTTCGATGTAAAACTGGCAGTCGACAAAGGAATGTTTCAGTATCCGTCGCTTCCCAAGTCTGTAACGGATATTAATATCAACAGTCATATCTCCAGCAAAGGGGGATCACTGGATAACACAATCGTTGATATTTCAAAGTTTCATTTCAATATGGGAGGTAATCCTTTTGATATAACAGCTTACGTGGCTACTCCGATAAGTGATCCTAATGTAAAAGGAACCATGAGCGGCAAGCTGAATCTGGGTATGGTCCGCGAAGTGTATCCATTGGAAAAAGGAACCGAACTACAAGGAGAGATTGATGCTAATATAAGTGCTGCCGGACGAATGTCTTATATGGAGAAAGGTCAATACGAAAAGTTTACAGCCAATGGAACCCTTGCAGTGAAAGGGATTAACTATAAATCGGCCGACATGCCCGAGGTGGCTGTTAAGGAGGCCCGGATGAATTTCAGCCCGAAGGAAGTTGCGCTTACCGCATTTTCCATGATGATAGGGAAAAACGATATTCAGGCAACCGGCAAACTAACCAATCTGCTGCCATACCTAATGAAAGACGGTATATTGCAGGGTAAACTTGATATAACCTCTTCTTACCTGAACATAAACGACTTTATGAAAGAAGACAGTACCGCGGCAAAAGCCGATTCTGTCCCGATGCTTGCCTTCGAGATACCAAAAAATCTGGATTTCAATATGTCTGCTTCCGGTAATGAGATTGTTTACGATAAACTATCCATGAAAAATGTTAAAGGAAACCTTACCGTAAAAAACGGACGCATCACTATAAACAACCTTTCGGCCAATGCCATGGGTGGTAAAATCGGCTTAAATGGTTATTATGAAGCTATTAATCCCAAGAAGCCTGAAGTATCCTTTGGGCTCGATCTGCAGACAGTTTCTTTTTCCGAAACATTCCGTACGCTTGATATGGCCAAATCACTTGCGCCTATATTCGAGAACATGCAGGGAAACTACTCCATGAAGCTTAATTTTAACTCGGCACTTACCGAACACATGGAACCTATATTGAGTTCGCTTACCGGAGCGGGAAATCTGAACTCCAACAGTGTAAAGGTATCCGATGTCAAGGCTCTTACACTGCTAGCCAGCACGCTGAAAAATGATGCCCTTGCCAATCTTTCTCCGAAAGACCTGAATATTCCATTCAGTATTGGAGATGGACGGGTGAAGACTTCCCCGTTCACCATTCAATTGGGAGATACTAAACTGAATTTGTCGGGAAGTACCGGAATTGATAAAACCATTGATTACGCACTGAAAGTAACGTTGCCGGCAAATCTGGCCCGAAATGGTATAACCAGTTTGGAAGGAACTATTGGCGGTACATTTACTTCACCCAAGATAAAGCTGGATGCTGGTGCTCTTGCCAAACAGGCTGTTGCCGGACTTGCAGATAAATTGCTGGGTAAAACGGTTACCGACTCTTCCGGAGCTCAAACCCAGATTAGTGCTAAGGAAAATATGACGGCAAAGGCCGAAGAAATAAGAGCTTCAGCCAAGGCTGCAGGAGATAAACTTATCGCCGAAGCCGAAAAACAAGGGGCTCTGCTGGTCGAAAAAGCAAAAAATCCATTACTGAAAGCCGGAGCGCAAGCTACTGCAAAAAAACTTAAATCGGAAGCCGAAAAGAAAGCTGCAGCTATAAACGCCCAGGCCGAAGAACAGATAAAGCAACTGCAAGGGGACAAATAACCACTCCTGTTTCTGTTCCCATAAAAACAGTTGTATTTCAAGTCAAACCCAATTGATTTGCTCTTCAAGATCAACTTATCTTGAAGAGCAAATCAATTGGGTTTTTCCGGCTTTGCAGTTAAGTGATTTTGTGCGTAAAAGCATGGATAATTGAATTGCTGATCGTGTAATGTCTGACAGGTTAGCAGACAAGTTTGGGTTTTTAAGGGGATGCTAATACTCAACACATCTAAAAGGCGTTAAAAACGGGAATGAATCCTTTCATTTTAATTGTGCGTGCTGTTTATTTATTTTACCTTTGCCGTCTGTTATTGAACAAAATAGTATTGAAATTTTACTAATACCAGTTTTATAAACAAGGAATATTATGGCAGAATTAAAAGAAAAACTTTTCTCAGAATTTGCCCCGGTGTCCACGGAACAGTGGATGGCGAAGATTACGGCAGATCTGAAAGGGGCTCCGTTTGAGAAAAAGCTTGTCTGGAAGACAGGCGAAGGATTTAATGTAAATCCTTTCTATCGTGCGGAAGATATCGAAGGTTTAAACACAACCACATCGCTACCCGGTCAGTTTCCCTATGTACGTGGTACAAAAAAAGACAACGACTGGAAAGTGCGCCAGAACATTGAAGTTACCTGTTTTAAAGGCGCAAATGAAAAAGCACTTGATTTACTAAACAAGGGAGTAACTTCCCTGGGATTCGTTATTCAGGCCGAAGATGTAAATGCGGAAAATATCGCAACCTTGCTCAATGGTATCTATCCTGAATGCGTAGAACTAAACTTCAAAACCTGTCACCGTAAGGCAGAAAAACTTATCAACATTTTAGCTGATTATCTGAAAGCTCAGAACGCAGATCTGACCAAATGTTATGGTTCAGTAAACTACGATCCGTTCAAAAGGATGCTTGTTAAAGGCAAGACAAACGATAACTGGGTCGCAGATGCCGTAGCCGTATTTAATGCCGGTAAAGCTCTTCCCCGTTACAGAGTATTAGCTGTTAATGCTTTCTATTTCAACAACGCAGGATCTTATATTACTCAGGAACTTGGATACGCTTTGGCTTGGGGTAACGAAATTCTGGCTAAGCTTACAGAAGCAGGATGTCGTCCCGACGAAGTGGCAAAGAAGATTAAATTCAACTTTGGTATCAGCTCTAACTATTTCATGGAGATAGCCAAGTTCCGTGCCGCACGTTGGTTGTGGGCAGAGATTGTAGCAGCTTACGAACCTCAGTGTCAACATGACGATTGTAATAATAATAAGCCAGACGGATTGTGCCGTTGCGCTGCAAAGATGCAGATGCATGCACAGACATCCGAGTGGAATATGACTGTTTATGATGCACATGTAAACCTGTTGCGTACGCAAACAGAATCTATGTCTGCCGCATTGGCCGGTGTAGACTCAATCACTGTTCGCCCGTTCGATAAGATTTACAAAACTCCGGATGATATCTCTGAGCGTATCGCACGTAACCAGCAGCTATTATTAAAGGAAGAATGTCACCTTGATAAGGTGGTAGACCCTTCTGCCGGTTCATATTATCTTGAAACACTTACTGTGTCTGTTGCCGATGTTGCCTGGAAACTATTCCTCGAAACAGAAGAAAAAGGTGGATTCTTTACAGCAGTTATGGCTGGCGATGTTCAGAATGCAGTGAATGCATCATCTGCTTCGCGTAAGGCTTCTATTGCAACCCGTAAGGAAGTGTTGTTGGGTACTAACCAGTTCCCTAACTTCAACGAAGTAGCTGCAGCTAAAATCGAGGTGAAAGACGAAGAAGCATGCAAATGCTCGACCGAGGTAACATTGCCTAAATTGAATCTTGAGCGTGGTGCTTCTGCATTCGAAGCATTGCGTCTTGCTACGGAAAAAAGCGGAAAGACTCCTAAAGCATTTATGCTTACTGTCGGCAGCCTTTCTATGCGTCTGGCACGTTCACAATTCTCATGCAACTTCTTCGGATGCGCCGGTTATCAGGTAATTGATAACCTTGGATTCGAAACCGTAGAAGAGGGTGTGGAAGCAGCTGTTGCCGCCGGAGCAGAAATTGTAGTTCTATGTTCAAGCGACGACGAGTACGCAGAACTGGCTCCTGCAGCTTACAAAGCATTGGCAGGCAAAGCAGAATTTGTAGTAGCCGGTATGCCGGAATGCATGGAAGAACTTAAAGCACAGGGAATCACCCAGTATGTAAATGTTCGTTCCAACGTTTTGGAAACATTAAAGGCATTCAACGCTAAATTAGGAATCGCTTAAGCAGAAACATCATGAGACCAAATTTTAAAAATATAGATTATAAGTCAGCCGGATTCGTTGCAGCAGATGCTGCCGAATGGGCTCAGGCTAACAACATCGAAGCCAGCTGGAAAACGCCGGAGCATATCGATGTAAAATCAGTATATACCAAAGAGGATCTGGAAGGAATGGAACATTTAAATTATGCTTCAGGTCTTCCTCCTTATCTTCGCGGTCCGTACAGCGGCATGTACGCTATGCGTCCCTGGACAATCCGTCAGTATGCCGGATTCTCAACCGCAGAAGAATCAAATGCATTCTACCGTCGTAACCTTGCATCCGGACAAAAAGGATTGTCGGTTGCGTTCGACCTTGCCACACACCGTGGATACGATGCCGATCACGAACGTGTTGTTGGCGACGTAGGTAAAGCAGGTGTATCGATCTGTTCACTCGAAAATATGAAAGTTCTGTTCGACGGTATCCCCTTGAACAAGATGTCTGTTTCCATGACAATGAACGGAGCCGTACTTCCTGTACTTGCGTTTTATATCAATGCAGGTTTGGAACAAGGAGCCAAATTGGAAGAAATGGCCGGAACTATCCAAAATGATATTCTTAAAGAGTTCATGGTGCGTAATACCTACATTTACCCACCCGAATTCTCAATGAAAATCATAGCAGACATCTTCGAATATACATCACAGAAGATGCCTAAGTTCAACTCAATTTCTATCTCAGGATACCACATGCAGGAAGCAGGTGCAACCGCAGACATCGAAATGGCTTATACACTGGCAGATGGTATGGAATACCTTCGCGCAGGTATTAATGCAGGTATCGATGTGGACGCATTCGCTCCTCGTCTGTCCTTCTTCTGGGCTATCGGAGTAAATCACTTCATGGAAATTGCCAAGATGCGTGCAGCACGTATGTTATGGGCTAAAATCGTGAAGGGATTTGGTGCCAAGAATCCTAAATCACTGGCTTTGCGTACGCACTGTCAGACTTCAGGATGGTCTCTTACCGAACAGGATCCGTACAACAATGTTGGCCGTACCTGTATCGAAGCAATGGCGGCAGCATTAGGTCACACACAATCACTGCATACAAACGCATTGGACGAAGCAATCGCATTGCCTACAGATGCCTCTGCCCGTATCGCACGTAATACGCAGATTTATATTCAGGAAGAAACACAGATCTGTAAGGAAATCGACCCATGGGCTGGTTCTTACTATGTGGAAACTCTGACAAACGAGCTGGTTCACAAAGGCTGGGCGTTGATTCAGGAAGTAGAAAGCATGGGTGGTATGGCTAAGGCTATCGAAACCGGATTGCCAAAACTTCGTATCGAAGAAGCAGCAGCCCGTACTCAGGCCCGTATCGACTCTAAAGCTCAGACAATCGTTGGTGTTAACAAGTATCGTCTTGAAAAAGAAGATCCTATTGATATCCTCGAAATCGACAATACAGCAGTACGTCTGGAACAGATCGAGCGTTTGACTGACCTGAAAGCTAACCGCGACGAGGCAGCCGTTAAAGAAGCTCTTGCAGCTATTACCGAATGTGCCCGTACGAAAGAAGGCAACTTGCTTGAACTTGCTGTTAAGGCAGCAGGGCTGCGTGCATCATTGGGAGAAATCTCTGACGCATGCGAAGAGGTGGCAGGACGTTATAAAGCAATCATCAGAACAATATCAGGCGTGTACTCATCAGAAACAAAGAAAGATGCCGACTTCGTAAAAGCTTGCGAATTGGCCGAAGCATTTGCCAAGAAAGAAGGTCGTCAACCCCGTATCATGGTTGCTAAAATGGGTCAGGACGGACACGACCGTGGTGCAAAGGTTGTTGCTACAGGTTATGCAGACTGCGGATTCGACGTAGACATGGGACCTTTGTTCCAGACTCCGGCCGAAGCAGCCCGCCAGGCTGTCGAAAACGACGTTCACGTAATGGGTGTTTCATCACTGGCTGCAGGTCACAAGACCCTTGTTCCTCAGGTAATTGAAGAACTAAAGAAGTTGGGTCGCGAAGACATCATCGTTATTGCCGGTGGTGTAATCCCAGCTCAGGATTATGACTTCTTGTACAAAGCAGGAGTAGCCGCTATCTTTGGCCCGGGTACATCTGTTGCTAAGGCAGCTGTTCAGATTCTTGAAATTCTGTTAGGCGAATAATACCTTTCGAACCTACATAAAAAGGAGCGCGGTCCGGAAGGATTTGCGCTCCTTTCATTTTCTCCCCCTTATCTTTCCGGTAAAGAAATTCGCTCTTTCCGTGAGAACTACTATCTTTGTATAATTATAAGCGATAATTCTATGGAACCTTCAAAAGTTTTTTTCACAAACTTACGTGCCACACCAACGGCCAACCTGCTCGATAAAATGGAGCGTCTTGTAAAACGTGCCGGTATTGGAAGTATTGATTTCGAAAAACAGTTCGTTGCCATCAAAATTCATTTTGGTGAACCAGGTAACCTTGCCTATATTCGCCCCAACTATGCGGCACGTATGGCCAATTTGTTACGTTCAATGGGTGCAAAGCCATTTCTTACGGACAGCAATACCCTTTATTCGGGGCAACGAGCTAATGCTGTTGACCATCTTCGCAGTGCCATGGAAAACGGATTTAATCCCATCTCAGCCCAATGTGATGTAATTATTGCCGACGGACTTAAGGGAACCGATTACCGCGAAATAGAAGTAAACGGTGAATACTGCAAAGCTCCAAAGATTGGTGCAGCTGTTGCCGACGCCGATATCATTGTTTCTATGACACACTTCAAAGGACACGAACAAGCCGGCTTCGGAGGTGTTCTGAAAAACCTCGGGATGGGATGTGCCAGCAGAGGAGGGAAGATGGAACTACATGCCGCCTCTCAACCACGCATTGATACGGATAACTGCACCGGATGCAATATATGCGTAAAACATTGTGCCCACGATGCCGTCCACCTCAATGCAAACCGTAAGGCCGAAATAGATTATGTAAAATGTGTGGGATGCGGACAATGCGTAGCCTTGTGTCAGTACGATGGTGCCGTTATGGGTGCTGGAGACACTTCCGAAAACATGAATTGCAAAATTGCCGAATATACCCAGGCAGTACTTAAAGGTAAACCCCACTTCCACGTCAGCTTTATCATGAACGTGTCGCCCGAATGCGACTGCTGGAATACCAACGATGCCGCTATTATTCCCGATCTTGGTATTGCCGCTTCCTTCGATCCTGTTGCGCTGGATAAAGCCTGTGTAGATATGGTAACCAATGCGCCCATTCTGCCCAACAACCGCTTGTCCGATAAGCATCCGCACGAACACATGGAAGGTCAGGATAAATTCCATCACATGCACCCCGATACCAATTGGAGAGCCGGACTGGTACATGCCGAAAAACTTGGATTAGGTACCATGGAGTACGAACTTATCACCGTTTAACGACTTCTTACGATTAAAAACAACGAATAATGTATATGAATTCCATTAGTCATGACGCCACTATTTGTGCCGTATCTACTGCGCCCGGAACCGGAGGAGTTGCTGTAATACGTGTATCCGGACCCGAAGCCGTAGCAGCTGTAAATGCAATTTACACGCCAAAGAAAGCCGGAAAAACCTTGCTTACGCAGAAAGCATACACCCTCACTTTTGGAAATATTCACCGTGGAGATGAGCTGGTAGACGAAGTCCTTGTTTCGTTCTTCCGCGCACCTCATTCATTTACCGGCGAAGATATTGTTGAGGTAACCTGTCATGGCTCTGTATACATTCAACAACAGATTCTGGAACTCCTTATCGGGCAAGGCTGCCGTTCGGCTATGCCAGGCGAATTCACTCAACGTGCTTTCCTGAATGGTAAAATGGACCTTAGTCAGGCCGAAGCTGTAGCCGATCTTATAGCCTCTACATCTGCAGGTACCCATAAACTGGCCCTGAGTCAGATGAGGGGTGGATTCAGTGCCGAACTTTTTAAACTGCGCACGCAACTGCTCGACTTTGCTTCGCTTATCGAACTCGAACTCGATTTCAGTGAAGAAGATGTGCAGTTTGCCGATCGCAGTAATCTCCATATTCTTGCATCCACTATCGAAACGGTAATAAGCCGGCTTGCCGATTCCTTCCGGGTAGGCAATGCCATCAAGAACGGTATTCCGGTTGCCATTATTGGTGAGACCAATGCCGGAAAATCAACGTTGCTCAACCTTTTGCTCAACGAAGATAAAGCGATTGTATCAGATATTCACGGTACTACCCGCGATGTGATAGAAGACACCATTAATCTTAAGGGGATTACTTTCAGGTTTATCGATACAGCCGGTATCCGCGAAACCACCGATACCATTGAGAGCCTCGGAATTGAACGCACCTACCAAAAGCTTGAGCAAGCCAGTATTGTACTGTGGGTGATCGATCTCACCAGTCCGGATGCCCTTATCGAAACCCTGGCGCACGTTATCGTACCCAAACTTGAAGGAAAGCAACCCATTCTGGTATTTAACAAAGCCGACTTGCTTACTCCCCTGGAGCTGGAGGCCAAGCAAAACCTGCTTAAGCAAGTACAAGCAGATAAAATAGTAATTTCGGCCAAGTATAAAAATAATACCGACCGCCTGCAGACACAACTTATTGCAGCCGCTAACCTGCCCGAAGTGGGACAGAACGACATCATCGTAACAAACATCCGTCATTACGAGGCCTTAATCCGCGCACTGGCTGCCATTCAACGCGTCATCGATGGAATGCAAAACAATATCAGCAGCGATTTCCTTGCACAGGATATCCGCGAATGTATGCATTACCTGGGCGAAATAACCGGACAAATCAGCAACGATGAGATACTTGGCAATATCTTCGCCAAATTCTGTATTGGCAAGTAGATACGTATTGTGAACGGCGTTTATTCTGAGCGGTTTTCTTTACCCTTAATCAATCTTCCGATGTTGGGAGAGTGCATTATTATGATCAGCAGAGAAACTGTGAGTAAATAGTAAAAGCAGCAAGAAGATACGGGGAACAACAGTCCGGTAAGCGGTAATGATATTCCTAAACAAATAGAGCCTAAGGAGACATAGTTGGTTTGCCATTTTACAATGAAAAAAATGAGTACTGATACCAATACCTGTAAGGGGGCCAGTAATATGGAAGCCCCCAGGGTGGTATTTACCCCTTTTCCTCCTTTGAATTTCAGGAAAATAGAAAAGTTATGTCCCATAATAGATGCCAATGCAATAAGGTAAATAAAGTAATCTGCGAAAGAGATTATATTGTTTTTTTGCAGCAAAAGGATAGCGCTAACAGGCAGAAGACCTTTTAACATATCACAGATTTGAGTAAAAGTGGCAATCTTTTTACCTGCTATCCTCCCCACATTGGTCGATCCGATACTCTTACTTCCCAGCTCCAGTATATTTTTACCGGTAAACCATTTGGTAAATAGATAACCAAATGGAACTGCTCCCAGCAGGTATGCCATCAAAATAAATACAACTTCAGTCAGCATATTATTTCAACCTTTTTCAATATTACTACATTACTAACCGCATTTACTTTCTGGGAAACCAAGGAATAAATGAACTTGTTTTACGAATATATTCTTCATATTCGGGCTTTCTTTCTTTGATGGTTTTTTCAAGCAATGCCACTCCCGAAACTTTAATAATGAGCAAAGTCATAAGTAAAGACCCAAGCACCATCGGATAACTGCCGGTCGACAAACAAAGCAAGCCGTATCCCCACCAAACAGCCGAATCCCCAAAATAGTTTGGGTGGCGGGTATAACGCCATAAACCTGAGTTAAGTACTTTCCCCTTATTTGCTTTATTCATTTTAAACCTCGCCAGCTGGTAATCACTTCCCGCTTCAAAAACAAGTCCGATTATCCATACTGTTATTCCCATATAATCAAGAAATTTGATTCCCCGTGAACCAGCATACACATTTGCACCCAGCAATGTTACAGAAATGATCCACATAAGTATTCCCTGAAGCATAAAAGTTTGAAAGAAACTAATCCAGGTATAGTTTCTGCCATACTTTCTTCTGAATTCCTGATAGCGAAAATCTTCTCCCTTGCCAATGTTTCTCCAGGCCAGATAAACGGATAGTCTTACTCCCCAGACAGTCACCATTATAAAAAGGATAATCTGAACGGGGTAATAGGTCTTTGTAGCTAAAAAGTAAAAAGCATTAGTCAGCACAAAGCCAATCCCCCAGAATAAATCAACAATGCTCACATTCTTAATAAAGACGCTAACTATCCATAAAACAGTCATCATGCTCATTATTAAAACCAACGATTTAAAATAGAGTTGAATCATATTATTATATTTAGAGATTACAGATGCTATTCTAATAACAAGGAAACTGCTATAGCACCAACACCGGCATTCATCCCAATAACAGGCGATATGTCGACGACCGAAACCGGCTGTTTGCCAGTAAGACTCACCATTTTATTTATATAAATGTCAGCTCCCGGTTTATTATGAGCATGCAAAACAATATAGTTCCATACGCGTTGCTGTCTGGTTAGCTTACGGATACTTTTTATTACTTTATTTATATTAGCAATCTGCCCCAATGTCTTTCCAAATAACATTGCCTTACCTTCGCTATCCATTGAAACAATCGGATTAATGCCAAGGATGCGAGCAAAAAAGCCTTTCTTCTGAGAGACTCTTCCTCCCTTAATCATATATTTAAGGTCTTTTACGCTGACGAATATTTTAGCATTTCTGATCCAGACGTCTGCGGCCTTTACTATATCCTGCAATGGCATGCCTTCTTCTATGGCCTGTGCCACCTTTAATACCAACAAGCCTAATGCTCCTGAAAGGTTTTTCGAATCGATTACGCAAACCGTTTTACCAAACTCCCTCGATATTCGTTCGGCAGCTTTCAGGCTATTCAGATACGTCCCGCTGAAATGTTGTGTTAAATGTACAGCTATGATAGCATCATAGTGCGAGGCCAGTTGAGAATACAAATTGGTAAATGTTTTTTCGTTGATTTGCGAAGTTTTAGGAAAATCACTACAGCTTTCCAGCAAGTCATAAAACTGATCGGGCTGTATTGTTACTTTGTCCAGGTAATAATTGTTTCCAAAATTAATAGTTAGCGGAACCACATTAATCTGATAATAGTCAATAAGTTCGTCACTCAAATCGCATGTAGAATCTGTAACCAATGCAATGTTCCACTTTCTGTGCGTTGCAGACTCGTTCTGACGAACTATATCATCCACCTTTTGGAAAGAGATTGTTCCATAATCTTTTAGTTTGTGGAACAAGGCAGCCGGATTATCAGTGTGCACATGGATGTGGCAAATGCTGTCAGATCCTGCAACCACAACAGAATCGCCATTTTCACTAAGCAACGTTTGCAGATCCGATTTGCTGATTGATATATCCCTGAGGATAGCCTCCGTACAAAATCTATAGTTGATTGATTCGCTAACAACATCTTCGGAATGTATCAAAGATATACTCTTGCTAGATGGAACTGCAAAATTGCGGATACTGTGGTTCTTGATAAAATCAATAATGCCTTCGATAAATAGAACAAAACCTTTGGCCCCTGCATCAACCAGCTTGTGTTGCTCTAAAATCCTGAGTTTTGATGTCGTTTCGACAAGCGACTGGTGAAGCACTTCCAAAGAGCCAACTATAATTGTTTTAAAATCCTGAATAATATACTGTTTACTGAAAAGATAGTCGGACCACTCCTTTATTACCGTCAGCATGGTTCCTTCCACGGGATTTGCCATGGCACCATAAATATATGGAATAGACTTTTTAATGCTTGCGGCAAACTCAGGGACAGTAACATTCTTTTTGTCCAGCGTTTCTTTGCTTATTCCAAACAAAAACTGAGCAAAGATAACACCAGAATTGCCGCGTGCACCTATCAATGCCGCTTCTGCAATATTAGTCACTGTATTTTTATATGATTTATCGGGCTTTATGCTATCCATCACTGAACGAATGGTCGATGCCAGATTCGTTCCGGTATCATTATCTTTTACCGGAAATATATTTATTTTGTTTATTTCAGCCTGATTTTCCAGAATTTTATTTCCTCCGGCAATAAAGGCGTAATATAAAAAACGACCATCAATTTCAAGAATAGGAGTGCTTTTCATTCTATCAAATATAAAGTACTGTTTCTTAATCCACAATTCAAATATACTATATTTTTGTAACTTTTTCTGATACGTTATAAATAATGATAATATTATACGATTTGCATAATTTAAAATGAATAATTATATTTGCGTAAAAACGAAGCGTAAATGGCAAAAGAGTTTAATCCTTTCATCGTTACGGGCAAGATTGATCCTGAGTATTTTTGCGACAGGGTAAACGAGTCAGCTCGATTGATAAAGTCATTAGTGAATGGCAATAATATGGTTATTATCTCTCCTCGTAGAATGGGTAAAACAGGACTCATCCGGTTTTGCTATGAGAAGCCAGTAATTAAAGAAGATTATTATACCTTTTTTATAGATATATTACACACTTCGAGTCTAAAGGAGTTTACCTATATTTTGGGAAAAGAGATTTACGAAACCTTAGTACCCCGAAGTAAAAAGATGACGAGCCTGTTTATTCAAACAATGAAATCAATTAGTGGTAAGTTTGGATTTGACCCATTAACCAATCTCCCTACATTCAATATTGAACTTGGCGATATTGAACGTCCGGAATATACACTAGAAGAAATATTCAGGTATCTGGCTGCGGCCGACAAACCGTGCATAGTTGGGATTGATGAGTTTCAACAGATAGCCAAATATCCGGAAAAGAACATAGAGGCCCTGTTGCGTACGCATATCCAAAAGATAAGCAACAGTAATTTTGTGTTCGCAGGAAGTGAACGACACATGATGCAGGAAATGTTTACCTCATCGGCGCGTCCTTTTTATCACAGTGCCGATATCTTGGAATTAAATGCAATTGATGCGAGTATATATATTCCATTCATTGTCAGGCATTTTGAGACAAGAAATCGTCGTATATTATCCTCCGATATTGAAAGAGTGTATTCTCTGTTTAAAGGGCACACTTACTATATTCAGAAAACCTTCAATGAAGCGTTTGCAGACACCCCATCCGGCGATGCTTGTACTCACGAAATACTAAAACAGACAATCGATAACTTGATTGCAGGAAACGCAACTATTTTTCGGGAGATGCTCTCAAACGTACCGGAAAAACAAAAAGAACTGCTTTACGCAATTGCCCGTGACGGAGAAGCCGAGCGAATAACCTCTTCCGAGTTTATCAAACGCCATAATCTCCCTTCTGCAAGCTCTATTCAATCGGCAATAAAGAAGTTACTCGAAAAAGACATTGTTACAGAGATAAACAAAACCTATTCGGTTACTGATAAACTTTTTGGTATGTGGATAAATAGTATTTATGCCAACGGATACGTATTTTAAATGGACGAAGAATCACGTATTGTAACACTTGCTGCCAACGGCCGTTTGCTGGACGTGAATGGACTCCCGGTTACACCTCCTGAAGGTTGGATTTTCCTTCCTGCAGGAGATGCCGGAGTTACACGGAAAGTCAGCTCGGCGGGAGTCTTTTGGCGGGTTCAGGTAAAAATGGGCAGACGAATCATTTCGAAGGGACTTTGGGCTCCGAAAGATACTATAGAGTTGGCTGCACTACAGATGCAGTCCACCCGTCAGACCGAATTGTATCAGAAAAAAGTTGAGGCAGCAAAGCGTCGCCGGGAAAAGATTCAAACGGAGTACGTAGATGATTTCTGCAATCAGGTGGAGCGTTTTCTTAATTTTCACCCCATCTACAAGGATATGGGAGCAAAGATGGCCAAATTAATAAGCCTCCATGCAACCCCGGTAGGGAGTGGAACCGTTGCGCGAACAGCAACAATTCCGATTGAGGAACGAGCCTCGAGGGCAGTTATCGCCTGGATGCGCCATAAAACTACGGCTTACGACCAGATGCCGATCGCCCGGATCAAAGGAGAGCGCCGTCGTGTCCGCCGAATGTTGGCACAACGATCGGTCGAGCTGTTGGAATCTTACCGTAAAGGAGAGCCAATCAAAATAGATTGTCCTCTGCAAGCGGCTCTGTAAAAGATAGTTTATGTTTTGTGGAACTAAATAGCAAAGGCCGAATCCTATCAGGAACCGGCCTTTGAATTAAGTCTTGTAAAAAAAATGACTTTGCTAATTGTTACGTTTAACATCGTCGGCTTTCTTTGCCGCTTTTTCGGCTTTTTCTCTAGCTTTCTCTGCTTTTTCTTTTGCCTTTTCTGCTTTCTCTTTAGCCTTTATTTCAGCTTTAGCGGCTTTTTCTTTAGCCACAATGGCATCTTCGGCAATTTGATTTCTTTCCTCTTCGGCTTTAACTGCCTTGTTGTATTCTTTAAACTGCTTTTCGTCGAGCACCATTTTTAATTCCTGCGTTTTTTTCTTTTCAGACGCTTTTAAGGCTTTGTTCGTAGCCTTTCTGCTTTTACCAAGATTCCTGATATTGTTCTGATCCTTGGCATACTTCAGGTTGATGTCGTAAGCCTGCTGATATTGTTTATCAGAGAGCTTTAGCTCACTTTTAAATTTATCCGTTTCGCTTCTGGCTCTCAGAACGTGCATGTCTTCTTGCTGAATAGTCTGAGCATTAACCTGGTCTGCACAAAACAAAAAGGCAGACATACTAACGGCAAAAGCAAACCAACGAAATTTTTTAATTAGTTTTAGTCCCATAATTTATATGTTTAAGTTATTTATATATAATTTAAACAACCTTATGCCTCAAAAAGTTTGAACTCAGATTTATCGCCCTAATTATACGGCTGATTTAAATTTACATCCGTTCCATATACCAGATCAATTCTTTTTCCATTTTCTTGTATTTAAAAATGGTAGTAATAATTTTTTGCAAACGCATAAATGCTGTTTCGCTTTTCACAACATAGTCGAATGCTCTGTGATGCATGCATTCAATGGCTACGTCAATTTTATCTTGCGACGATAACATTACCACCGGAATGTCGGAATTGATAGCTTTGATTTTATCCAGAGTTTGAATGCCATTAATGGCAGTTTTGTCTATACTATCCAGATAATAATCAAGTACGATAATATCCGGATTGTGCGATAAATTTTCCAAACACTGCTCACCCGTAGTAAAGGTTTCAATACAAAAGTCGGCCCGTTGTAGAAAATCAATTTCCAATGATTTTAAATAAAAGGCATCATCATCTACCAGAAAAAGTTTTATTTTTTCGTTTTTCATCACTTTTTACTTTTTATCAGATTATATTCTTCTTGTAATTCTTTGCAAGCTTGATTGCAAATGTTATCAAGCTGTAAAACCATCTCCTGAATAACATCCGACTGTTGCATTGCTCCTGCATATTCTTGTACCTTCCTGGCCATATTTTCAAAATCAGCATTAATACCCATGATAGCGAATGAAGGAATCATTTTGTGTACTGCCGAATGTAAACTGTTCCAGTCTTTTTCTTCCATACTTTTTTTCATGACACAGATAAGCATTGGTGTTTGCTCAAGATAAAGAGAAATCATTTCCATCATCAACGCTGGATTTGATTTGGTCCTGGTATTTAGGTAACCCAAATCAGTACATCGTATTACTTTCTCTACGCTGACTACTTTTTCTTTTTTGCCTCTATTATCTACAACTGCGGTTTTCTTGATAAGTCCTATTATCTTAGAATAGAGTATTCTTTCGTCAACAGGTTTAGCTATGTAATCGTTCATTCCTACCGCTTTACATTTAGCCAAATCTACCGTGGTAACATCGGCAGTCAAGGCGATAATGGGAATGTTTGAATGCATTACGTTGCGGATATAATCAGTGGCTTCGAAGCCGTTCATTTCAGGCATTTGTAAATCCATAAGAATGATATCGAAGTCTTTTGTCTTAAGTTTCTCTATGGCTATTTTCCCATTATCGGCAATATCGCGTTCGAAACCAAAATCATCTAACAATGTTTTCATTAATAATTGGTTGAGCGGAATATCTTCGACCACCAACACTTTGAGATTTTTAATTTCATCATCCAATTTTTCATCGATTATTTCTTCGAAAGTTTCTTCGTCTGTTTTCTGAAAACGCAGAGTAAAACTAAACGTTGAACCTTCATTTACTTTACTAGCAACCTGTATGGTTCCACCTTGAGATTCCACCAGTTGCTTGACTATAGCAAGCCCCAGTCCTGTTCCCCCATACAAGCGGGATGTGCCACTTGAAGCTTGTTGGAAGTTTTCGAATATCTTTACCATTTTTTCATCCGGGATTCCAATTCCGGTATCTTTTATTGAAAATAGAACTTCGGCATTGTCGGTATTATTTGATAGCAAGCGTATGCTTACATATATTTTTCCTTTTGCGGTAAACTTAACGGCGTTGCTCAAAAGATTTAAAATAATCTGATGCAAGCGAACCGGATCCCCCAGCAATACTTCGGGAATTGTTTTATCGTAATCGACTACCAGTTTCAAATTCTTTTCCTGAATTTTAGTTTCAAACAGATGGAGCATAGCCGATATTGATAACCTCATTTTAAACGGAATTTTTTCAAACACCATTTTACCTGCATCTACTTTGGCTAAATCAAGTATATCGTTAATAAGTACAATTAAAGCATCGCCACTCATTTTTATGGCAGACAGATATTCTTTTTGCTTAGCCGTTAAATCCGATTTGAGCAATACCTTTGTAAATCCGATAATGGCATTCATTGGCGTCCGTATCTCATGGCTCATGTTGGACAGAAACTGTTGTTTTGCTTTTACAGCTGTTTCGGCTATCAACGTGGAGGTTTCGGCTTTACTCTTAGCCATTTCGGCAATTTGGGTGGCCATTTCGGCAAACACGATAGCTTCGTTTAATTGAGTTTCTATTTTCTTTTGATCCGTAATATCGCGGGCAACTACTACCACTCCCTGCATATTTCCTCTACCATCTTTGTAGATCGAACCGTTGAATAAAACATCGGTAAGCTTTCCATCCCGTATAGTCAGTGGAAAATCAGTTACAAAACCATTGGCAAACACATCCTGATAAACTTCTTTTGCCTTTTCCGGCTCAGTGAAATAATCGAAAAAATCTGTACCAATAATATGCTCGCGACTTACGCCTGTAATTTTTACTGATGCATTATTCAAATCGGTGATTTTACCTTGCAGATTAATTGTAAACAATGGATCTAGGCTAGCTTCAATAAGACTTCGGGCATATTGCGAAGCTAATTTCAATGAGTAGCTTATAGCTTCAAGCTCCTTAGTTGCCGCTTCGCGCCTTTCTTTCTCTGCATTCTGGATTACCAGTTCCTTATCAGCTATTTTTAATTCGGCAGCTCGTTTTTCTTTTTCTTCATTCTGAAAAGCCAGTTTTTTGTTCGCTTTTTGTAATTCAGTGGCCCATTTTTGTTTTTCAATATCTCTTGCTACCAATACAGCTCCAAGTACACTTTCGTTGCTATCTTTGTAAACATAACCGTTCAAGAGTACATCGGTCAACTTTTTGCTCTTGCTGCAAAATGTTAGCGGAAAATCTTTCACAGACCCATTGGCAAACAATAGCTTGTAAACTTCTTTCGCTTTTTCAATATCAGTGAAATAGTTATAGAAACTGGAGCCAATCAGTTTATCCCGGTCAACACCCGTAATTGTTACTTTTGCCTCATTCATATCCGTTATTTTCCCATCGAGATCGATGGTAACCAACGGATCAAGGTTGGCCTCTATTAAGGTGCTGGCATACCGTGATTCATTTGTCTTTATTTTTTTCATATTGTTTAGCCTCCTGAATCCTCCGAAATGGGGAACTGATAGCCTTTTTAATTTATTCTTCTTTATTCCTTTTATACGATTTTCAAATATCCTCAATCTGATTTCTTCTTTTGACCTTCATTTTCTTAAAGTGTGAAGGGGAAAGTCCGGTTACTTTTTTAAATTGGTTAGATAGATGGGCTACACTGCTGTAATTCATTTTCCAGGCAATTTCTGAGATAGTTAATTCATCGTAAATAATTAATTCTTTTATTCGCTCGATTTTATGATTTATAATAAAATGCTCGATGGTAGTTCCCTGCACTTCAGAGAACAGATTAGCCAGATATGTGTAATCGTGCTTCAGTTTCTCGCTCAGATAATCGGAAAAGTTTACTTTTATTGGCTCTTCTGAGTAATGCACCATTTCTATGATTGCATTTTTAATTTTCTCGATTAAAACCGCCCGTTTGTCGTCCATCAGTTCGAGGCCGGCATCAAGCAAACCAGACTTCAGATCTTCTCGTTGTTCAGCGGAGAGGTTTTCCATAACCTCTACTTCGCCTAATTCAACAACAATAAAGTGAAGGCCAAGCTTTTTGAGTATTTCTTTCACTGCCATTTTACAGCGGTTGCTCACCATATACTTGATAAATAACTTCAAAATAGATTGTTTTAATATACGATCATAAAGGTATGTTAATTTGTTCATTAACTATTACAAAACTCTCAAAATAAGTTACATAATTCACACATTTACAGCTAGTAATCGATGCCGGTATATACAATGTTTAGATTAACATGTGAATTATATAACTTATAATAAAAGTTGTGTAACAGTGAAGGTTAAATGAATCCGTAAATTTGGATTAATTAGATTTAATCAGAATCAGAGGTTATAATAATCTTATCCATCAATTATATGAATAAATTTAGGAGAATTATTAAATAAATATCACAAGTGAAAATAAACATACCTGTTTCAAAAGCGAAACAAATAGCTCTGCATAACACCATGAGGTTAAGTGAAAGCACAATAGCAAAAACTGCTATTGCAAACAACTTCCTTACCGATTTTGCGGATGTCCTTTTGTTTATTGCTCAGTTCATAAAAGAAACCTTTTCCCGCAAATTTGAGGGAAAAGAATTTCTTCGCCAATGTTTTGCTGTCGGTTATAAATCATTACCACTTATATCGGTCACCGGTTTCATTATGGGTTTTGTATTGACCATTCAATCGCGTCCGGCACTTGTTAGTTTTGGTGCAGAAACTATGTTACCGGGTATGGTGGCCATTTCGTTAGTGCGGGAAATGGGGCCAGTAATAACCGCCCTGATATGTGCAGGAAAAATTGCTTCAGGTATTGGTGCTGAACTCGGGAGCATGAAAGTAACAGAACAAATTGAAGCTATGGAAGTATCTTCCACTCATCCAATGCGATTCTTAGTCGTAACCAGAGTGTGGGCTGCCACATGGATGATTCCGCTTTTAATCCTGTATGCCGATGGGCTTGGTATCATTGGTAGTTGGTTTGGAGCTAATATAAAAGGAGATGTATCGCTTGTTTTGTTTTTCTCGCAGGCATTTAGTCATATTGGTTTTATTGATTTGTTACCGGCTGTGATGAAGTCATTTTTTTTCGGGGCAGTTATCGGATTGGTAGGTTGCTACAAGGGATATAATGCCGGACGTGGAACCGAAAGTGTAGGAAAAGCCGCAAACTCGGCTGTTGTATTAGCCTCTTTGCTGATACTGATCGTTGATATGATTGCTGTACAAATAACAGATATGATACCAATATGAAAACAGAGGAATTACAATTGTCACATAAAGAACCAAACGGAACAGAAAGCAACGAAACGGTTATTGAAATATCCGATCTATGCAAATCGTTCGGAACACAGAACGTTTTAAAAAACTTTTCGATGAAGCTTTACAATGGCGAAAACCTGGTGATACTAGGCAAATCGGGTAGTGGTAAATCCGTTTTAGTCAAGTGCATTGTTGGCCTGTTACGCTCGGATAGCGGTACAATAAAAGTCTTTGATCATGAGGTTACTACATTAACCTCCCAAAAAATGGGCGAGATACGTCAGAAGATTGGTTTTCTATTTCAGAGTGGCGCTTTGTATGATTCAATGACAGTAAAAGAGAATCTGGAATTTCCTTTACGAAGAATCAGAACACATCTTAAGCAAAAAGAAATAGATGCAAAAATTACGGAAGTGTTGGAAAATGTTGGATTGGCAGATGCCCTTAATAAAATGCCTTCGCAATTATCCGGAGGTATGCGTAAGAGAATTAGTCTGGCGAGAACAATCGTTGTCGACCCCCAAATTATCCTCTACGATGAACCTACCACCGGACTTGATCCGGTAACATCCGACGAGATAAGTTTACTTATTAACGAGGTTCAAAAAAAATATAAAACCTCTTCGATTATTATCACACACGATATACGATGTGCCCGCATTACAGCCAACCGACTTATTATGTTGCAAGATGGTGAAGTGTATGCAGAAGGGAATATGGCAGAGTTCGATAATTCAGCCGATAAGGTTATTAAGTCATTCTTTAAATAAAAGGACAAAACAATTCAAGCAACCAAATTATGGATACTCATACTCAGAAATTTAAAATTCGTTTAGGGCTTTTTGTAGCCGGAGGACTAACATTATTTATTCTCGCTGTATTTATTATCGGGAAACAAAAAAACTTGTTTAATCCTGTTTTCAAACTTACATCCACCTTTCACAATGTAGGCGGATTGCAGATTGGAAATAATGTCCGCTTCTCTGGCATCAATGTGGGAACAGTAGATAATATTGTTATTATAAACGATTCTACAGTACGGACAGATTTCTTGATTAAAGAAGAAATCCGAAAGTTTATAAAAACTGATTGCCGAATTGCAATTGGGTCAGAAGGAATTATTGGAGATAAGCTGGTAACTATTTCGCAGGGAAGTGCAGATGCACCCTTGATCAAAGAGGGTCAGCGGCTAGAATCGAACGAACCGGTAGAAACTGATGTCATAATGGCTAGTTTGGCTATTACTGCGGGAAATGCAGAAGTTATTACCCGCGAACTGGCCGAAATCATGATAAAAATAAACAGTGGCACAGGTACTCTCGGTCGGCTAATTCAGGATAAAACGCTTGCCGAGAACCTGGATAAAACCATTGTGAATCTTAAGCAGGGATCTAAAAGCCTGGATGAAAATATGACGGCTATAAAACACAACATCCTTTTCAAAGGCTACTTTAACAAAAAGGCTAAGAAAGAAGCTCAACTGAAGGAAGATGCAGTGAAAGCCGCAGAAAAGAAGAAGAAAAAATCAACTAAGGAATAGAGGTAAGATACGCCAATAAGTTTTGACGTGTATCATTATTCTTTTTTCCGGGCTTTTACTATTAAGAATACACCGAAAACTATTGTAGCAAGACCGGTTAATGGAGACCTGCTAAAATGTTGAGGTTGGTTATAAGGTAATACAACCGTTTCGGGTTTCAGATTTTCTTCTCCTTTAATCAAGCTGATGGAAGTAAAGATTGTGAGCAATAAGCCCAATATTATTAATGTGATACTTATTATTTTCATCTTGCTATGGTTCTTATTTCGTTAAAAAACGGAGTATTTTTATCTTCCACGCATTTAGCCGCGTACAAATAGAGTGCAGCACTCCAGGTCTGCCAGTCTTGCCCCATGGGTTTGCCGTTCTGTGCTTTTATCCATTCATTAAATCCGAAATCGGGTTTGTCAGTTCTTGCTTTTTTCACGAATTGTGTTAGAACATCAAGTTTTTCTTTGGCAAGTGAGTATTTTTTAGCCGCAACCAATGCTGCGATATAAAAACCGCATACAAAAGGCCAGATACCCCCGTTGTGATAATCGCCGGGGTTATTGAATTCTGCATACCGTTCATTCCATTCAGGGTCAGCAGGTTTTACAAAAGGGAAAAAGTTTGGAGGCAAATCGACTGCCAGATCCCCTTTGGCACGCATAGCATTACATTCTTCTTCAACCCATGCAATCATTTCGATGGCTCTGGAGGGGGATGCTATTCCCGATAGAATAGCTAAGCTATTACCTAGCAGATCGAATCGTTCGCTACTTAGAATTTTATACGACCACATGGCATAATACGGTTTATATTTTACAACCAACCCAGTGTGCACATGATGATGAATTGTTCCACCGGTAATGGTGAATTTGTTCATTTCCTGTAGTATACGCTCCGCTTTTTCATTTAATCCAAACAACCGAAGATAGCTGTAGACAATTGTATTTACAAATAATCCGTAGCCCAGTACCCATTGCTCGTCGCGCCAATCGCTGGTGGGCTGTTGTGCCACCATGTACCTGTCGGACGGACTTTGATACTCCATCCATGTAAGTGCTTTTTCAACTGCTTCCTTCAGAAACCCAGGTTCGTCGCTTTGTTTTCGGAAAATACCTACGCCAAGCAGAAACAAGGGTGTTGTATCACTCGAACCGCGATCCTCACTATCATGGACCAATGAAGGAATATGACCGTGTTCACTCTGATTTTTAGCCAAAGTTTCCAGTACGCAGCGTATGCTGTTCATCAACTTCTCGTTCCCGCTCACTGCAATACCTAGAATAGAAAACATTAAATCTCGCGTGTATGGTTCGGGGTATCCCCACCCGGCTGTACGTGGTAGTGCCATATAAGGACCGTGCGCATTGTGAAGAAGTACTTCCAGTGCGGCTTTTTTAGTCTCATTTATCTCCTGATCAACTCTATTTTTCATGATTTTCAGTACTATTTCTGATTTATATTCCGGAATGACGCCCCTTTAGGTTAACAATTTTAGCTGAGGTATTTACTTCCTATTTAATGCCCAACCTGTCATTCATTATTTGAACAAACTTTTTAGCTACCACTCGGTAGTCAAAGTTTTTAACAACACGATCATGCCCGGCTTTACCCATTTTTTCACGTAAAAGAGCATCATTCATCAGCATCGACATGTATTTGGCAATATCGGACACATCTGCCCGGTAATCAACAATGCGTGGAGTATTAAACACTACCTTATGGTGATCTTCAAAACCCGATTCAGGACCAAGAATAACTTCGCCTACCACAATTTTCTTAGCGACTTCCGCCAGGAAAGCTGTTTTGCCGTGTACCAGTGTGTCCAGCATACCCATTGCATTAATACTCAATACAGGTTTAGCGCAGGCTCCCGCTTCTACTTGTGGCATGCCGAACCCTTCCAGCCTTGATGGGGCAGCGTAAATATCGCAGGCAGCTATCAGAAAAGGCATGAAGTTACGGGAGATTGTATTGACGGCATAAATGACATTTTTTTCAATACCCAGACTGGTTGCCAGTTCATCATCGGATATATTCTGAATTTTGGTGCGTTTTTGTGGCCATACCTTACAAACGTATTTCCATTTTGGAACTTTTTTATCAATAAGTGCAAGCGCCTGCATAACTTCCTGGCCCCCTTTCGACGCAGCATCTCCTCCCACAGTGAGAATCATTAATTCATCCGGCGAAATGCCTAAAGCTTCGCGAACGGCAATGATTTTAGGATCACTCTTGCTGTAGGGTTTAAAAGTATCCGTATCGCAGCCCACAGGTAAAACTTCAATTCTGTCACCATCAATACCATCGCGCACATACATTTCTTTTACCCAATTAGAGGTAACCAGAATAAGAGGAAGTGCATTCAGAACATCTTGATAATTGGCAATATATCCATCGGAAACTAACCATGGAACGGGCTGCATTCCGAATCGTTGCGGATTAAGAATCAAATGAGGCGTATATCCCCAATAACCAATTCCCACGACTACATCGGGTTTAAACCAACGATAATACCATTCTTTTTCCTGATCCGATTCGAAATGCGCCGCGTGAACATCGACACCCAATTCCATCAAACCTTTATATAACAAATCTCCTTGTGTTGCCAGTCCCCCGGGAGTCGGAGGATATTCATACAATACCAATACTTTCATACTAAGATTATTTTAATTTGATTCTTGCAAAGTGAGCATCTTTAAATTGCCAGAAAGCTTCAGACAACGGAGTTGTTTCGGCTTCCCAGCTATCTTTGGCGAACCCGTAGGTGTCGGTAATTAGTTTATATTTTCTCAACCATATCTTTTCGGAAAGCAATTCGAATATAGCCGCATTCTTTTTCGCTTTCGGAAAATAAGCTTTGTTGCCATCTTCGTAGGCAAATGTCCAGAGTTCGCTGGCCGTTATTTTTCTCTCGTGCCAAAGAGTTACCACCGCTTTGTTGACCTCCTCGTGCCTTAGATGTTTAGTATATTCGCCAGCTGAATCGTGCGTTATAATCAAATCATAATGAGTTTTTGGCAGGAGTCGCAGGATTTCATTCTCCAGCACTTTTTCATCCAGCGGATGTTGGTCGGGTCCATCATCCAAATCACCCATAGCCCCTTGGGCATTAAGCATTACAAGTGCATTTTTAAACCTTGAGGCCCGTTCCGGATCACTTGCGCGGCAAATGCACACCACAAACCAATTGTTTAACGGATGTTCCAGCATAATTCCACCTGCCCACAAAGTCTCGTCGTCGGGATGGGCCACAATTACCGCAATCGATTTAACTCTATTACTTTTCATTCTTATACTTTTCGACGGTTAAGCGCGCCATCAGGTAACTTATGGTTGACTCTGCTCCCTGATTCAAATTCACATGAGTTTCTTCCAGCCCGTCGTAACATCCGCCGGTGCATGGATTATAAACTATTTGATGCAAGCGGTTATTCCCTAAGAACCAATTGAAAGCAATTTCCATTTTGTTGCGGTAATCTTCGTCCCCCAGCACATCGTAAAATTTACTCAGCGTCATGATGGTGTAGGCCACATCGATGGGTTGCTCTCCAAACTGTCCGGCTTCCTGGCCTTTTTGTAACCACCCTTTATTCGATATCACTTCAATTCCGTTTTTGTTGAAAATAAGCGATAACAAAAAATCAAAGGAAGTTACAGCGATTTCTTTATAACTTTCTTTGCCGGTAATAAGCCAGGCGTAAAGCATGGCTTCAGGTAAGATACTGTTGGCATAAGTCATATAACTCTCATACCATTTCCATATTGAAGTAGATTCTTTCTTGTACAATTCCATTAACCGGTTGGCAAATACCTCCACGATGGACTGAAAAATTGCGGATTTTTCCGTTTTCTGAAAATAGAATAACCCTTTTATAGCAAAAGCCATAGCCCGGGGCGATTTGGTAGATTTCAGATTAAGCATGGCACGTTGAAAGATGCTGATGGCATCGGTAACAATGGTATCGGGTAAGATTTGCTTTAGCGAAACCACATAACCCAATGCCCATAAGGCTCTGCCATTGGAATCTTCTAAATTGACATCCTGATTCTGATCCGTAAAATTATGGTCTTGATCTACGTAATTTAGGAAATTACCGGATGGCTGCTGACATAATTTTATAAAAGAAAGGTATTTACGGATATTCTCAGTGGTCTCTTTTTCGCCGGATAGTTTAAAGTTCATACAAGAGGCTACCAGAGCACGCGCATTGTCGTCCAGGGTATAGCCAGATTTAATGTCAGGCTGATTAATTTTAGAAAACTGAATCATTCCGAATTCGGTTGTCAAAGCATTTAAATGTGCCAGATTGATTTCCGGTAAATTATAGCGGAATTTAGTCTTATTGCCCGACATCTGCTGAAACAACATTGCATAGGCCACAGCCGAATTTTCCCAGGCAGTCGAAACAATCTTCTGCAAGGTATTCGATATAATATTTTTCCGCAAAGGATAATCGTTAAGCAAAAGGTTTACGCTGGTAGCCAGTTGTGCTGAATTCCTGAAATCAAAAATAATCCCTGTATCTTTGGTCAGCACTTCCCGGGCATGTGGTATGGGTGTCGAAATAATCGGACAACCGCAACTCATAGCATACACAAATGTGCCACTCACCGCTTGATTCGGATCGTTAGTGGTAAAAAGGTAAATATCGGTGAGCTGCAAATATTCAAGTAGTACCGGTAATTCAAGGTACTTGTTGATAAACTTCACATGATCATTTATTCCCAGTTCGTTCACCTTTTTAACCAGACTTTCCCGATACATTTCGCCCTCGTTTTTCACTACTTCGGGATGAGTCTTTCCAATTACCAGAAATATCACTTCAGGACATTGCTTTATAATGGCAGGCAAGGCATCCAGCGTGGTTTCGATACTTTTCCCCGAGCTGAGTAAGCCAAAGGTTGTAAGTACTTTCCGCCCGGTTAATCCGTATTTATCTTTCAGAAACTTCTCGCTTAGATGCGGAACAAGGTGTGTTCCATGGGCAATCACGCTTATTTTTTGTGTTGAAACACCATAATCGCTCATCAAAATTTTTGCCGAAGTTTTAGTCATCACAACCACCGATTTACTGGCTGACACAATATTATTAACCTGTAACCTTAGTAGCGAATCCGGATTAGGTAATACAGTATGGAAAGCCACCACGACCGGTTTGTTTATGTCGTGCAATAGTTGCAGAAAAGCTTGTTCCTGATTTTTATAGAATCCGAACTCATGCTGAATTAGCACAAATTGAATTTGATTATTCTCATTAATAGCCCGGCCCAGATCCAGATATGAATTCCTCTGTGATGTATCCAGTGTGTATTTAACTTCTTCTGGGTAATCGTAGGTATCCCTGCCGTTTTCCAGCGCACAAGTTTTAATTGACAATGAATTGCTGAATTTTTTGTTCAACGCCCTTATCAAATCTTGCGAGTATGTAGCAATACCGCATTCCCTGGGGGGATATGAGGTTACAAACAATACTTCGGCTTTATTATGAGTCAGGTTAAGATGAATATGATGTATACTTTTCTTTATTTTATCGGGTAAAATAGTTGATCTGTCGTAACTGAATATGGTCTCTCCGTTAACAAGTCTGTCTGACTTTTCGGAAATATTTTCATTTCTCATTTTTTTTGTTTTTTAGAAGATTTATGAAGTGCGTGCGCTTTTGGTATTTCAACAGTTCCGGCAACATCCAAATGCTTACTTTCAATGCCGGAATTAGCCAATAGTTCATTAACTAAGTCTCTGAGCTTTAACGAAGCACAGGCAATGCAAGAATCGGCGGCTCCGTAATAAATAAACAAGGTACCGCCAAACAAAGCTGTTCCGGTGGGGAAGCAAACGTTATCAATGGTACCCCGTAATTCCCACTCATTATCTGGCTTAAACAATACTTCCGGCAACCGGGCAAGTTCTTTGGACGGATCATTTAAATCCAGCAAAGCCGCGCAGGCCGAATATACAAGTCCGTTCTCCGTTTCTTCTACACCATGATAAATCAATACCCATCCATGTTCTGTTTCAATGGGAGGGCAACCACTTCCGATATAGCTTGATTCGTGTTGATGGATAGGGTCCATCACAATATGATCATGAAAATTATTAAAATAATCTTTCCAGAATTCAGGAGTCAGATCCTTCAACTCTTTGATAGAAACCAATTGAATGCCCGGTCTGATTCGATGAAGAAATACAAGGTTTCCATTGATCCGGCGTGGAAAGAAAACCACATTCTTATCCCATAACAAAATTCTTTCATCCGGATCGGATTCCTGATAATAAAACTTGTGATTGTGGTAGTAATCCTCATTTACTCTATGGGCCGATTCTACCAGATAAACAAAATTAGCATATGTAATAGGAGGCACTATCAGCCCTTGTTTGGTAAAATGAAGCAAATCTTTCGAAGTGGCCAATGCACCCCGTGCATTCGTACCGTCGTATCCGGTGTAAGACATGTAGTACGTATCGTCAATTTTAACGATACGAGGATCTTCCACACCCTGCGATTCATAATCAAATTCCGGAATTATAAATGGTTTTTCCCATCTCTCGGACACATTAAGAGGTCCGTCCAGCCTGCAGTAACCAATCGTGGATTGATTCCATAGTTGAACTGCCCGGTAAAAAATATGAACACTATCGCCTTCACGAATAACAGCCGGATTTAGTATACCTTCATTTTCAAATTCCAGTTCAGACTTTGCCAATACTATTCCTTCTTTTCTAACCTCAATCATGATTGTTTTATTATATAAATTCCTACCGTTTGGCTATTTGTCAGCAACGAAGAAAGACCAACGGTCGTTTTACCAATGGTCTTTCAGCTTTACCAGGTTTATCGTTTGATCAGATCTTTTTCTACTTTTTCGGCGGTAAGTTCCGCGTCATGAATCAGATCCGTAACATCAACCTTTACTTTTTCGAACTTATCGGTGATACTTTCAACCATATCACTGAATTTATCTTTTAACGCATCCATTTTTCGTTCACCTTTGCGGTAAATAGATCTGCGTGTTACCGAACCTTGTGCCGGTGCAAATAAAATACCTAATAAAGCGCCTGTTGCTGCGCCGGCAATTACGCCTAATACTACTTTTCCTGTACTCATAATCTTTTTTTTAATTGATATTGATTGCATAATTTGCATTAAAACCTAAAACCTACTGTAGCTTGCGCCCAGGCATTTTTGTAACGGGGAGTTGTTGAAGTCCCGTCGCCATTGTTATTATACAGATCCATTCCAACCCTGGCTCCGATAACAATGCTCGATAGATTTATATCTATTCCACCAACCATGCATAACGTGTTTTTACGAATATCGTCTACCTCAAAGTCCTGAGTAACATCTACATCGGTAATAGGATTAGTAAACACGTCTTTTTGTTTGATCAAATAAGAGTATTGAGGTCCGACAAGCAATGTTAGCATCCTGCTGGGTTTTATGGCTAAAAATATGGGTATGTCGATGTAATTTGTAGTGCGGGTCAGGCTTACATCACTGCCAAGCACACTGCTGGTCGCTTTAAAGCCCTTCTGCGAGAACAATACCTCGGGTTGGATGCCCACATATTTGCCAAGAGGGAGACTTAAAAATAAACCACCAGCAAAACCAATTTTACTATCAGCTTCATATTCTTCGCCTTCCGAATCATAAATATTTGAATAGTTCGCACCTGCTTTTATTCCAATATGAATGTTGTCTCTAGAATCTGAATCTGTTCCCTGCGCGTTTATTGTGTTAGCAATTAACAGGCAAGCTAAGAATGTAAATACATTTTTTTTCATTTGATTTTAATTTAAATTTTAATTGAGCTTACCCAACAAAGGTGAGATTTTTAAATATTGAAAGCATTACACAATTTTTTCAAAGAGTTGCAAGATTCACACATTCAGCTGTATACAATAAAAAACACCTATGCTCGGGTTTGGAACATAGGTGTACATTGGTTAAAATTATCTTCTAACTGCCGCCGTACTATGCGTCATTGAAGGAATTATTTACAACCTTAAAAGCGGTTTTACAAAATACCCGTTAATAATAACGCTTAACATCGTTGGCCTTTTTTACCGCTTTATCTGATTTTTCTCTTGCTTTCTCGGCTTTTTCATTAGCCTTTTCTGCTTTCTCATTAGCCTTTTTGGACTTTAGTTCAGCTTTAGCCGCTTTTTCTTTAGCCACAATAGCGTCTTCAGCAATTTGATTTCTTTCTTCTTGTGCTTTAACAATTTTTTTGTACTCTTTGAATTGATTTTCGTCGAGCAATAGTTTAAACTCTTTTGTTTTTTCCTTTTCAGACGATTTTATTGCTCTATTGGTAGCTTTTCTGCTTTTACCCCGATTTTGTATATCTTTCTCATCCTTGGTATATTTTAAGAAGATGTCGTAAGACTCCTGATATTGTCTGTCGGTCAGCTTTACATCATTTTTTAAATTATCCGTTTGGTTTTTCACTTTCTGTTCAAGCGTCATATAACCCTGATAATTCTGAGCGCTAACCTGTATTGCGCAAAACTAGAACACCACCAGACTAAAAGCAAGAGCAAACCAGTGAGAGTCTTTAAATAGTTTTTTATCCATTATTTTAGTTTAAATAGTTTAATACGATTAAAATAGCTTTATGATTGGGTGGGTTATAATATGAAAGTAAGACCAATCTTACCACCCGAAAACTCGTTGCCACCCCCAAATTCAAGGTTAACGCCTATATTTTTGTTAAAATAATAACGGCCACCAATCTGTGCGCCAAGTCCAAGACCCGAGTTATAGCTTCCACCATATCCTTTGGGAGAGTTCCACGAAACGAATCCAACATTCAAACCGGCATAGAAATCCCACTCGCTTGGGAGATTTAGTACGTAATTGAAATGATAGTTGGCATTACCCGAAATACCCCAGATATTATGATGATAATCGGTATTAGACCAATTTTCGTTATATCCACGATACGATAATTCACCACCCAGCGTTACATCACGGCTAATAGCGTGATCCAAACCAACAAAAACAGGTACTCCGTGATTAGAAAAACCAAGACCTAAATTTAATTGTGTATCACCCTTGTAAAGAGGTCCTTGAGCACTTGTAAATGTTGCACACAACATAAGCCCTGCGAATAATAATAAATACTTCATTTGATTGATTTTTTTTGATTGCATAATTAGCATTTCCTTTTAATGATTTGAACGACCATTACCCCGTTTGTTTTTTTTACCTGATTGAAATTTATTTTGCTTTTCGCGGTTGCTGTTTCGTCCAACAGACTTCCGTTCTCCGTAATTGTCACGATAACCGTGGTCGTATTTTTTTCTGTGTTCTTTGAAATGCGATTGCGGTGTATTACCATGATAATCATTCATAACCACTTTATAGCCTCTGTACAAATCGTAATTTCTGTAACGTGGAGGCAAATAAGTTCGTCTCACCCATCTGTTATCCAATATATATATAAACTTAGCGGATTGAATGTCGTAATATGATTCGATGTCTGGCAGATAATAATAACGAACATCACTATATCCAGCCGGACCCCATGCAGGAGGTCTTCCAAAGTTAACTGTAACAGACAGCTGACTTTGTACCGAAGCCGCAAACAACAACATGATTCCAAATACAAATAGCTTTGTCTTTTTCATCTTTATTTGATTTTAATTTTAATTGAGCTTACTGTGCAAAGGTGAGAACATAAAACATTGAAAGCATTACACAATTTTGGCTAAGAGTTACAAGATTCACACATTCAGTTAGATACAATAAAAAACACCTATGTCCCGGTTCGGAACACAGGTGTTTACTTTGTTTTTAAAAGTTTCTGCAGTAAGGTTAGAGAATAAAAGCCGAATTGACAATCTTCATAATATAAAGGTAAGGCCAATCTTACCGCCCGAAAACTCGTTACCACCACCAAATTCAAGATTAATACCTACATTTCTGTTAAAGTAGTAACGGCCACCCACCTGTGCGCCAAGACCTAACCCAGAATTATAGCTTCCGCCATAACCCTTGGGAGAACTCCATGAAACGAAACCTACATTTAAACCGGCATAGAAATCCCAGTCTCTGGGGATATTCAGCACGTGATTGAAATGATAGTTGGCATTACCCGAGATACCCCAGATATTATGATGATAATCGTCGTTCGACCAACCTTCATTATATCCTCGATACGATAATTCACCACCCAGCGTAACATCACGGCTAATAGCGTGATCCAACCCAATATATACAGGCACCCCGTGATTAGAGAAACCAACACCTAAATTTAATTGTGTATCTCCCTTGGAAAGAGGTCCCTGAGCACTTGCGAATGTTGCGCATAACATAAGACCTGCGAATAAAAATAGATACTTCATTTGATTGATTTTTTTTTGTTTGCTTAAAGGAATAGTAAACTCTTACCATTAATAAACAATTAAAGGTCGTTGATAGTTTTTGACTAAACCATTAACGACCCGTTTGTCGGTACTCACTTTGCCACCGGCATCTTCAGCAATGAAAGTCAGCAGCATATTGTTAGAATTAGAATTCTCGAATTTGGAGTCGGTATTCTTTATCTGCGGATAAACCTTTCCCAGATGTATTAATAATTTAATTATCACAAATTGTGATAATTAAATCAATTGTATATATAATTAACTATCTTTGCTACAAGAAGTAATAGTATGGAATTGAACCCAGGAGTTTACGAAACACTTATATATAAAGCACTACAAGAAAAGCTAAGCAAGCTGGATCCTGCGACATATAAGATAGGAAAAGGGGCTATCGATTTAGCTGAATCGCCCAAATTGTTATCAAATTATTTATCAAAGATCCTAAATAGGATTCTTTCGGACGATGAATACTTCGATAGCTTGAAGGAACAGATTAATTTTGTAAATATGTTATTTAATTTCATTGAGAAAGAGTGGAAGTGGGATTTAGACGACGACTACCTTACCCAACAAGATCAACTCTTAACAGGCATTATTAATCGTGTTGGATTTACCGATGCGCAAGTCCTAAGCCTACAAACAGCGTTACGTCCGCTATCCGGATACAATGTAAGCAACCTATTTACCGGAAGTAACTCCGATATCTCCATCGATAACGAGATAGAAAGAGATATTCAAACAGCCGATCGAATATCCTGGATTGTATCTTTTATTCGTTACTCTGGCATAATCATTTTCGAAGATGCTTTGCGAAAGTTTACCTCCAAGCCCGGAGCCCATCTTCGCGTTATTACAACAACCTATATGGCAGCCAGCGAACCTAAAGCAATAGAGTTGCTAAGCAGCCTTCCCAATACAGATATACGTATATCATACAATACGAGTATAGAGCGTCTGCATGCTAAATCCTATATCTTTGAACGAAATTCAGGCTTTAGTACAGCTTATATAGGTTCGTCCAATATTTCCAAATCGGCTTTGACAAAAGGCCTTGAATGGAACATTCGTGTAACCAATCAAGAAAACCATCATATTATACAGAAAGCTCTTGCTACTTTCGAAACCTATTGGAATAATACTGACTTCGAAGATATTAAAATAGGAGGAATACAGAAGTTTAAAGAATCCATAGCCTACGAAAGACAAAAGAAAAAGGGAGAAGTTCTTAACGTTATAGGCCCTAAATTCAACATCCAGCCTCATCAAAAAAGGATATTGTCCGAATTAAACGTTGCACGAGAAATACACCACAGCAACCGTAACTTAATTGTGGCAGCTACCGGAACAGGCAAAACAGCTATTGCAGCGTTCGACTATAAACGATTGAGTGAAAAGCACCCCACTAAATACAACCTATTGTTTGTTGCTCACCGCGAAGAGATCCTTAAACAAGCAAGCCAAACTTTTAAATCTATCATGGAAGATGCCAATTTCGGAGAGCTTTGGGTGGGAAATCATGCCCCCTCAGTGGAGGGGAATTTAAATCATTTGTTTATTTCTGTGCAAAATTCAATTCGCAGAAAAACTATTTCAAAGAAAATCTACCGGCCAACTTCTACGACTATATTGTGATTGATGAGGCACACCATAGTACAGCAACGAGCTACCGGGAACTTTTTGATCTATTTACTCCGCAAATATGGTTAGGACTTACTGCCACCCCCGAACGTATGGATGGAGGCAGCATATTACCCGACTTTTCTAATCGAATAGCTGCCGAGATTCGTTTACCCGAAGCACTCAACTTATTGTTGTTATGTCCCTTTCAATACTTTTGCATTACAGACAACACCATCGACTTAAGCGATATTAGTTGTCCAGGAGGCAAATACGATATCAATCAACTGACAGATAAACTGTGCGATGAAAGCCGCATGAGTTTAATAATAAAGTCGATTCAGAAATACATAGTCGACGAACACAACTGCAAAGCCTTGTGCTTCTGTTCTAAAATTGAGCATGCCATATACATGAAAGAAGGTCTTTGTATGGCAGGCTTTAGGGCTGAATACATAACATCTTCCGATTCCACTGATAAGCGAAAGAGAGTATTGAAGGCCCTGAAGAAAGGCGAGATAAACTACCTCTGCGTAGTAGATCTATATAATGAAGGTGTTGATATACCCGAGGTTGATACTGTACTTTTCCTGCGTCCTACCGAGAGCCTAACTGTATTTTTACAACAATTAGGTCGCGGTTTACGTATCGATGCTCAAAAAGAAGTGCTTACCGTAATCGATTTTGTATCGCAAGCTCATGTAAATTATAACTTTGCTTCCCGATTCAGAGCTCTATTGGGTAAAACCGAGCGTTCTGTTAAAGATGAAATAGAAAAGGGATTTACCTTATTACCTAGAGGATGCTCCATCCGAATGGAAAAACTGGCAAAGGAATATATTCTCGAGAATATCAAAGCTGCGATTTTCAATGCCAACCGATTGCGAAATGAGGTTCAACTTTTTAACGTAAACACCAACAAAGAACTAACGTTGAGTAACTTTCTACATCATTTCGACCAAGACATCCGCATTATCTATTCCAATAATACGGTGAAATGTTGGACCAAGCTAAAGAAGTTGGCTAATAATATTAATTATCCCGAAGATGCACTTACCGAGATACTGGAAAAAGGTATGAGCAGATTGATTCATATCAATACCATCGATTACCTATTGTTCATAAAAGAACTGATAGCAGCCAACTTTAAGGTAATAAACAAAACTGCCATTTCCGAAACCTTTGCCTTGATGTTTTACTATGATCTGTTTCAAAAAAATATCCATACACTCGGATACAATGATATATATGAAGCTATTAGGAAGCTTGCGGACTATCCTCATTTTGTACAAGAACTGACGGAGATAACAGATTATCTAGAAGACAAAATCAACCATATAACCAAACCCATCCAATTGGGCTACCCAACTATACTTGAACTACATGGATGCTACACGCGCGAGCAACTATTGGTTATATTCGGCAAGCGCACAGCCACAGCAATGGGTTCTATTCCACAAGCCGGTATTATGAATCTCGAAAACCTAAATACAGAAATCTTGTGGGTAACCCTGAATAAATCGGACGAAGATTTTTCACCCACTACCCAATACAACGATTACGCCATCAGCGAAATACTATTCCATTGGCAATCGCAAAACAGTGCATCCCACGATAATAAAGGCGCACGTTACGTAAACCAAAAGGGAACTAATCGTAAAATAATCCTTTTCGTCCGCGAAGACAAAAAAGACGGCTTCGGTCTAACCTCTCCCTACTACTGCTTAGGACTGGTAGACTACCAAAAGTCTTCCGGCGACAAACCCATGAACATCACCTGGCAACTAAAGAACCCCATCCCCCCCTATCTGATAACCAAGACAGAGAAGATGGCGGTTGGGTAACAATGAGTTTTTTATGTTAGTAAATAAACGTATATTATGGAGAATAAGAAACAGGTCAGACTTATTCACATACCTGAGAATATTTCCAATGAATCCGTATATTTGTGCTTCGTAATAAAACTACAACGAAGAATTGAAGAATATGAATTATAATAATGATTCCGTGAGGAGACAGGACCGGCTTCTTTCTGAAGAGGAGGCGGTGGCGCTGTTGCGTGTTGGTGAGTTTGGTGTGTTGTCGATGGTGTCTGAACAGAGTGGGGGATATGGTATTCCTTTGAGTTTTGCTTTTGACGGTGAGGTGATTTATTTTCACTGTGCTCCGGAGGGAGAGAAGCTTAAAGCGCTTGCCGCAAATAACAGGGTGTCGTTTTGTGTGATTGGCAAGACGAGGGTGATTCCGGATCAGTTTACTACTGCTTACGAGAGTGTTTTGGTGAATGGTACGGTAGCTTTAGATTTGTCTGACAGCGAGAAGTTGCATGCACTGGAACTAATTTTGGATAAATATAGCCCTGACGACAAAGCTGTAGGAATGAAGTATGCCGAAAAATCATTTCAAAGAACTTGTGTGATCCGATTGGATATTGCTTCCGTTTCGGGTAAATGTAAAGTTACGAAGTAGCTTTTTTGATGTAGTTTTTTGCTGATCTACCATCGTTTTTGATATCCGGTAACTATTGGACTTATTACGGTATTTAATCGGCAATCCCTAAACGTAATGTATAGCAACAGCATTTGCGACAAATTCGTTTGTTTCTAACATTGATCAGACTTCTTGTTTTTCCTTATATCTTTAACTTGTCAAAGATATATCTTTTGAAATTCAAAATTATATAAATGAAATTTCAAAGATATAGGACTTTTTGGTCTGTCTTATGTAGAGAGGATATCCTCTCTGGAACGTAAATTTTCAATAGTTATCTGTCATCTGTCACTAATTGGCTTAAAACCCTTTCGTGAAAAGGCTTTTGAGAGTGATAGATGTCTTGTGTGAGATCATTTTCATCTGCCACCTACCACCGATAAGGAAGTCTGCCGGAGGATATGTTTTGTCGGACTAATCCGTTTTGAACCATTCAGCCTTGTTCTCCTTTCTTTTATTCCAATCCGAACTTACTGGCGATGGATGCTACTATATGGATGGTTTGATCCCAAGGTTCTTCGTCACTTTAGGTGCAAGCAAACAGTTTCAAATGCTTATCCAATCAAGATTATACATGCATTTTTGATAAGCCATTTATTAAATCTGAAAAAAGTCTACAAAACACCAGAAATGAGAGACTTACAATCAATAGGTATATATTACGGTTTTCCGTTAGGAATTAGCTTCGTTTACTTAGGGAATAAATAATTTGAGCTTGTGTTTAATTACGAAAGGTTAAATGATTTATTCGATTGACAGTTGTCGTTATGCTTGTTGACAACTGTCGTTATGCATGTCGACAGTTGTCAACAAGCATAACGACAGATATCAAACGAATATTTTCCTTAAGTAAAAAATGTTTTATAGTATTGTCTTACAATTAGTTTCCTTTATAGTTGAGCTTAATTACAGGCAGTAAAATTTTATGTGCTTATTATAAAGATAAGATTGGTTGCTTCCCTGAGTAATATTCGGTTGGTAATTATCCCGTATTTATACGTAATTACAGCATGTTGTCAGTTATAAGTTCTTTTGCACGACACTTTTCTTCTGCTCTATAAAAATAAAACCAATCCCCTTAACAATCGGTTTAGGGTGAAGGAGTGGTGAAGGAAAGATGAAGGATAATTGCCTCCTGGTGAAGGTTATTCTCCAAAAGGTGAAGGATATTTCCCTTCAAACAGCGTCTAACGACTTCGTATTAAGTTATTTACCGTTCAAGGTGAAGGAAGTGAAGGATATTTTGAGCAATTAATGTGCAGATTTGCGAAAGGGCATCGGGCTTTACGGGAATTATATCCTCTTTTTGCCTCTATATATAATGTACACGAGGCAAAAGCTGATTTATCCCCCCGGAAAAAACTTTAAAAAAAGATTGCGGTTTAACAGTCGGGCTATCAGTGATTAAGGGGATTCGGACAGGCGGGTGATAAAAATAAGATGGTAAAAGGTTTGGATTGTATGTTGTAAAGCACTACTTTTGTCCCCGCATTCAAGAGAGAGTGGCGCAGTAAACATGATGAGGAAACGAACAGACGGTACATAAGGTGAGGTTAGCAGAGCTAAGCGAGAATCCTGCAGTCAGGCTGAAACGGCTTCCGAAACTTTTTAAAAATAAATTTCCAAAAACATTTGGAAGTTAAAAATAAAAAGACGTATCTTTGCACCCGCTTTGCCGCTGTAACATACAGCGACTAAATGCAAAAAAGAGTTCTTTGAAAAATTTACATATCAACAAGTAGTACAAGAAAAATTATCTTTCGGGATAATTGGACGTAAAGAATGAAATTAATACCGTCAATTGTAAACTAATAATAG